>Ga0194137_10000012_pt1 | contig 125397 bp, 167 predicted proteins | sample TARM_MetaG_T3_14_FD_134025 | JGI IMG/M metagenome (GOLD analysis project Ga0194137, IMG submission 134025) | Freshwater microbial communities from Pennsylvania, USA, analyzing microbe dynamics in response to fracking - TARM_MetaG_T3_14 (version 2) | ecosystem: Environmental > Aquatic >...
ATTAAATACCTTTAGAAAACAAATTAAACAAATATTTAAAAAACTTTCAAAAAGGTATTGACAAACAAAAAGTAAAGTAGTATAGTAACATTATCAAAACAAATTAAATAAATTTTAAATGAATATCAAATGAACTTACAACTAAATAAAGAGGAGTGTTCGATATGAATGAATATGGATACAAAGAAGTTAGAACTTTAAACAAAAACGACTTTCAAAATTTATGTATTAAACAAAACTGGTGTACTAAAGCAAACAACGAAGAATATCACAACTTACTTAATATGCCATTATCCAATGTTACCACTGACAATGTAGTAGAAATAGCAACTATAATTTATTCATTAAGTGAATTGGATTCAGACCATAACATGAAAGAGCATTTCTCAAATATATGTTTTCTTATTTTTAGAACTTGCAATACATTTATTGAAGAATGTTAAAAGTTGCCTGACGAGTCTTTGAAAATTAAGACGAAACCGCATAAAAGCGGTCGCAACAAACAACTACATACTAATAACCATACATTAAATACTCTTTATATATGGTAGGCTGATACCCTTTACCAACTCAACTATATAACTATATAACGTCTGCATCATGCGAATGATATAGGAATATCTAAAATCTCTACACTAATTATTGATAATATAATTAGAGTTTTAATAGCGGTATGATGAGATATACAAGGGTAAACAATCGTACCATTGCGGTACGGTAGCAGTCAATAGCTACTTAAAAAAGAATGTGATGACTAAAAAGAAAACATTGATAAATAAATTAAACAACCGAATTTTAAAGATATACAATAGGGCATTTATAATCAACTTATAAGTGCCTTTTATTATGTTTTTAAATAATCTACAAGGAGGTTTTAACCATGAAGACAGTATCAAAGAATCAAGCTATTAAGGAAGCAAAAACACTTTATTCAGGTGGAAAAATAACAGACTGGACTCAAAACGAGTTTGTCAATGACTACCTAAACGCATTAAGAGCAGACGGTTATAAATTAGTTTAACAGTGTACTTAAATCACTATAGGAGGTTTTAATCATGAAAACACCAAAACAATTAGCTATTGAAATTGCAGAAGGCAAAAATATATACGCAATAACAGAGTTACAAAAAATGTTTGGACTAAAGTTTAAATATATGACACCTGAACAACGAGTGTTGGGTGTAACAATGCTATCAGCTTTTAACGGTGAATGGCATAACGCAAAGTATTAAACAGTACACTTAAAATCAATATTTTACAAGGAGTGATTAGTTTATGAAATATGAAAATTCAAAAAATAATTTTGAAGATGAAGTAAATAAAATTTATGAAAGAGTTGATAGGCTTAGAAATCAGGGTAAAATGGCACAGGTTGAACCACAAGTCGGTTGTTTAGTTAATATTTATGATTCATTAAATAAAGAACAGCAAGAACTTAATCATGCCTATGTTATGACAGTATTTAGAAGTTTAAAATAATAGGAGGATGTAAACATGAATGTATCTGTTAAAGATTTGGAAAATAAGGCGAAATCCATTGAAAAACAATTAAAAGAAAATGGTTTTAACTGCAAAATAGGCGATTATTCACACAATGGAATGTATGAATATGTACTCGACTTTTACCCTGTTGGAAAACCACAAGATGGATTACATCGACAATTATGCACTGAATTAGGAACGAAAAAAGAAGTGTTTTATTCTTTTGACACAATATATTATAAGGCATTGGAAAATAAAGAATTTTACACAAAATTTTAATTTGTTCTATAAAGAAGTGATTGAGGTGAGTAATAGAGGAATTGAGTTGTAATACATGGCATTAAAATCATGTCAAGTTAAAATAATTTAAAAGGGTAACGGTTTAGCCTACGGATTCATAATCCAGTTACCCTTTTCATGTAACAATTAGAAATAATAACCCATAAGTGGAAAGATTTAGTCAACTAAAAAAGGAGAGATAACAATGTCAAATTATTATGATTATAGAGAAGTAAAGGTTATGATAGCTCATAAACTTATGTCCATGGACGGCTGGAAAGTTTTCGGATATTCTCCCGATACAAGCGACAGTATGACAGATTATTATAACCCTGCATCATGGGGCGGTGTGGCAGAAAAAAACGGATATATTCTTTGTGTTGATGTTTACGGAGTATCAGAAGGGCAGGATATTAAAGAGTATAATTGTTCAAATTTAAGTTATGACAAATCTATTTTAGAGAAGATAGAAAAGTTAAAAATGTTTACGCCAGATAGAGGAGCTTATCCTCAAGAAGTTGAGACAGCAAAAGCTAAAATTGAAATATTACAAAAGAAAATGGAAAAAGAGAACGAAAATAAAGAAAAATATATAGTTGTTGGACATATCCCAGCACATATGGCACACCCTCCAAAATGTAATTGGCATATAGAAAAAGATGGTTTAATAATTGCAAAAGGGAACGGCATTTTGAAGTATTCCGATGTTTACGAATATTTTAATTATTCACAGTATAAAAAGAATCTGGAGGACTTTAGAACACAATCAAAAGAAAAATATATTGCTAATTTAGCATCGGAATATATTAACAAAGGTTATTATTCTAACAATGAAAAAGCCATTGAAAACGCTAAAAATCAATATGACAATATGCAAGAAACCGCAAAACTTATTGATGATTTTAATAAGTTTGTTAATAAATTAGATACCACCTGCGGTTGTTTAGTAGGTGAAGGCAATCTTGAAACATACGAAAAAGTAATTGTTACTGAATACAGAACAGAAATAAAAGCCGTAGAAACTGAAACAGGTAGTATCAAAGACGGTCAATGTTTTATTGTAAAAACTTCATTTAACTATGGTCATAACAAAGGATATGTGTACCGAATCCATGTTATAGAATATGAAGGAAGAAAAAGCTATCATGCATATAAACTCAACGGAAAATTAACAAAAGAATGTACAGGAAATGCAAATACTTCTAATCATTGGTATATTACAGAGGATTTTATTAGATGGTTTGAAAAAGGAAGTCTTGCATGGTGCGAATTGCAAGAAGTAAAAACACCTTATGAAGTAGAAAAAATAGTTAAAAAGACTATTAAATCTGAAAATAGCACAGAAACAAATACCAATATATCTAATACAGATGATACAGAATCAATTAATGTTTTTGATTTAACTTATATTGTCACAGAGGATATAGACACAAGAAATGGAGAACAGATTTTCCTTGTAAAGGTAAAAGAAAAATTAAACAGAGAAGAATATTTGCAACTTAATAAACAAATTAAAAGTTTGGGTGGATATTATTCAAAATTTAAACATGCTTTTCTTTTTAAAGAGAATCCAACGAAGTTATTAAAGGGAAGCATGGCAGAATCAGAACACACAGAAGAACAAAATAAACAGAAACAAACAGAGAAAAAACAGGATATAAAGAATGCCTTAGTTGATAAGATTGACAAACAGATTAAAAGTATACAAAAGAAAATAAACGGATTGAGTGGAGACTATAAAACTAATACATGGAAGCGAATGAATGAACAGGCTTCCAGAGATAAAAAAATAGAAGGTTATCAAACAGATATAAACATATTACAATATTTACTTGATACACTAGATAACAGGAGTTTAACACCACTAGAAGAAAATCTAATGATATCATCATTTAGGGATACTATACACTCTTATTGTATGAGAAATGAAGCATATAACAGCGAAAACAGGGGAACGGCTATAAAGCCTATTCTTTACCCACAAATTGATTATGAGTTACCATTAGATGGTTGGTATAATCAAGAAGTACTAACAAGACAAAAACGCCTTAATAAAGCCAATATAAGCAATACAGCGGAATTATTAAAAGCAGTTGAAGAATACAAGGTAATATATCAGTTAATCAATAAACCAGTCAATCAAAAAGAAAAGAAAATTAAACAGCTAGAGCGAGAATATAAGATGCAACAAAAAGGAGATATTAATTTTACACCTTCCGAAGTCGCTGAACAGCTTATAACATATGCAAAAATCAATGAAAATAGCAGAATTTTAGAACCTTCAGCAGGTATTGGAAATATAGCAGATATAATTAAACAATATAGTAATAATGTTGACGTATGCGAACAAATGTATCATTTTAGTGAATTGTTAAAATTGAAAGGTTATAATGTTGTAGGAAATGATTTTCTGCAATATGAAACAAATATAAAATATGATGCAATTATTATGAATCCGCCATTTAGTGACGAAATAAATCACATCAAACACGCTTTTGAGTTGTTAAAAGATGGTGGTACATTAGTTTCAATAACTTCCCCTCATTGGACTTTTGCAAATGATAAAAAATCTATTGAGTTTAGGGAGTGGCTAGAAAATGAAACATATTTCACTAACGATTTAAAAAGCGGCACTTTTGAAATGACAGGAGTTGCAAGTAAAATTGTTATTATTCACAAATATGAACAATCAGGAGTTGAAATAGCATAGTAAAAGAAGGGTTTTACAAGAAAATACAAGTCTTGAAACGTGCTAAAATAGAGGGTTTGTGAAATTGAAGTCTGGAATGATTTATGTAAGAAAAATGGAACTTATATGTTTGATTGTCCATCATTTTGAAAAGTTAACAGAATGATTATTGAAAGGTAGGTATAACCCATGAGAACACACAACAAAAATAACCGTTTAAAGCACCTTAGAGCGATTGCAATAGTAGGTGTATTATTAGTCACTAACACTTATATAAACGCTTACGCAGTAGTTAAGAGTGTTAAAATAACACCAGAGGGAACACAAATAACATTTACAGATAATACAGGTTACTGGTTGGAATATTAAAGTTAGATTTCACACAAGGCGATTATTTGAAGGAGGAAAATTGTGAAAGAAAATTTAATAGGTAGTGCATCTACAAAAGAAGAACTACAAAGTCTGATTAATGGATGGTATTTTTCTGAAAACTATATTATTACAGATGACTATAAAGTATTTAACACAAAATTAAATAAATATATGGATGATGTACAGGTATTATACAAACGTAAAAGATGGCGGTTTGAAAGAGTAGTACAGTAAAGCAACTAAAATTGTAATTTTAAATGGTTATCGGCAAGCTAAAAACCGTTAGAAAGAAGGATATTATGAGCGATACACTAACAAAATTATTTAGACAATTATATTTTCCAATAGGTGGATATGAAGAAGAAATAGAAACAATATGGATGTCAGAAGGACGTGGAGTAAAACTGGTAGCTACCAAAACAGAAAACGGCATTGTTTGCGTATCTGGCAAAGGTGAAATAATAACTGTAAGTAATGAGGAAGAAATGGAACAAGTTTTTCTATCTTATTTCAAAGGAAACGGACTACAAAGAATCGTAACAGCATAAAAAATAGATTTTAATAGGAGGTTTACAATGTCAAATAATCAAAATAGATACCCTGAAAACATCATGCGTGTTTGCAGACAGAGATTAGATTTAGAATCAGACAATACATCAAAAGATAATATAATTAATCTATATACACCCTCAGAAGCTTTTTATGAAGTGTTAACGTGGGAAGGTCTTATTAATTATGATTACACGATTAAACGCTGGATAAAGGATATTTACGGTATTGAATTGGATTAGTTAAAATAATCTAAAACGGAAACTATCAAAATAAATTAAAATAATTTAAGCGAAAATAATCTTGAGGAGGGAATACATATGGAAACTATTAGAATAGACAACGAAACAGAAGTAATAACAAACAACTATACAGAGCCAGACTACTCAACCATGACAACTAAACAATTCCTTGACCATATAAATACACAATCATACTATTTTGACAAAGTTAGAAGAGCCAGAAAACAAGCACGTAGTAGGCGAATATTTGGTATAGCAATTTAAGATTGTTTGAATGTGAGCGTAGTTTAATACGTTTGCACTGGTTTATACTTTCCATATAAAGAAGTAGTTTAAAAATAAGTTGACATTAACATTGAAAAGAGTTAAAATATATTAAATGAATATAACAATTAAAATAACTCATTATAACCGCATCAGTCAAGCCGTGAGCGTTCAATTACTAATGTGGTATACATACTAATCAAAATAAGTGAGGTGAGAATATGAACTCATACATAATAAAAGAATTGTCTAATGCAATTAACCAACAAGTCAAAATAATCTTGTTGCCTACTATACCATTATTTGCAGTGGCTGCAATATTTAGGGTAGTAGAAATAATCAAAATAGTATAAAATATAAGTTAGTGAAAAAATCGGGATTTTATAAGAATAAAAGGAGAGATATAAAATGGAAAATCAAAAAATGAGAGTGTTTCATATACCGCAGGTTGGTTATAATGCTGTATTATATATACCAGTAGAGTCAGTAAGAGAAGCAAAAAAAGTTATGGATATTCTTGCTTGTTATGATTTGTTTCAACTCGAGAACAGAATTAAACCTGATTTTTGTAATACTTCTGGATTGCAAGTGTTTAATGAAGAAACAAACGAATGGGAAGGTTGGACTATAGAAACAGAAGATGATTATTTTGATGATGTAGATGATTACTTTGAAAACGATAAGGATGTGCAAGAATTCACCCATGAGTTGTTTTCTCAGCTTAAAAATAATTCACTGTAAAAAGATTGTTTTAGAGGAATTTGAAGGAGTGATAGGTGGATGATAAAAATTGATATGGAAACGCCAAATACGTGTAGTAATTGTAGATTTCAGACTGTAGCATTTGAGGGTGATTTATTTATGGAGCATGAGTGCTATTGTATCGTAGCGGTTGAATCCGTTGAGGATTATATGGATAATGGTACTAAGCCTGATTGGTGTCCATTAATTGAAGATAAGGAGAATAATAATGGCTGAATTAAATGAAGATTTTTGCAATGTTACGGAAAAATGTAAAATAGAATGTGGAATGTATTTACAAGCTTGTTTAACAAATGACGAATTAAAAACACTTAAAGAAAAATGGAGAGAAGCTGGAGGAGTAGAAGTTATTCCATTGTGGGAGTATGCTTTAGAAAATATCAAAGTGAGTTTATAATAAAATTATACCATAAACTGAGGATTAAAAAGGAGGAAGAAAATGCAAGATATTAGAATGGAAGAATTATTGGAACAATGTGATATTTCATATATAGAAAGAAAACAAAGAAAAGATAAATTTGTTAATCTTGTAAATGAAAAAATAGATAAAGTAACAGACGAACAACTAGATAAGTTTACAGATTGGTTTGAAAAGTTAAAGTAAAATACTTATTTTACCATAATAGAGAGGAAGGTTGAAATGGCGTTTAAACCAGTAACCACAATATATAAGGGTGACGTTGTTATTACAGAAAAAGAACATAGTAGTTGTTCAGGAACATTTGAGATTGGTACAAAAGTTACAGTAATAGGGCGTACTGAAAGAGGCTATGATATTGAGGATGAATTTGGAAATAAAATGTATGAAATTGGGTGGGTTATATAAGATAGAATGTTGATTTAAAGTTTGAACGTGATACATCAGCTTTATGGTGTATCTAGTTGAGGTTTTAACCAATATTAAAGAGAGGAGAAAATAATATGTCAGTAAGAATTAAACAACTTAAAAACGTAGTTATAGTAACAAATAAACGTGAGCAGGAGGTGCTAAGCTTATACTGGATGGTTAAAAAGAATTTGTACACTTGGGCAGAAGAAACACAAGAAAATATTATCGAGGAATTAAAACGAGAAGGACTTCAAATTGTGTCTATAATAGAGTATAATAATATGATGGCAGCTTAAAAAGGTGATGTGATGGATTTTAGCAAGGGTGAGAAGTGTTATATAGTCGTAAGCAATTTTAGTATAGCGCAAGTTGAGATACAGAATATCAATGGTGGACTGTATATGGTTAAATTCATTGATAGCGGTAAAGTAACTAGGGTTAAAAGCCATAGACTATATAACACTTATGACGAAGCTAAAAAGGCAATGCCAGAAAGAAAAGATGAACGCAGGAGAAGAAATCCGTGGGACGTATAAGGTAGTAGAAAGCAGATTTTACAAGAATTATTTAAGAAACTAATAAGATTTGAGGTGTGGTAAAAATGACTTATTTAGATATATTAGAAAAATGGGGAGAATATAGTAAATATGATAAAAAACAAACAACATTCAATTTACTATCTAATAGTTATAAATTTAACCAAATAGGAAAGTTAATTGAAATGCTGTTATCAGAGTATGACCAGACAGGTATGCTCTCTGTGATTTATGCTAAAATACAGTTTGAAAATCTTTTAAAAGAAACAAAGATAACCGTATGGGATGTGCTAACTAATCCAGCTAAATATAAAAAAGAATTACAGATGTATGAAATTTTTGAAGATGAAAATACAAAAAAGACAGAGAATGAATTCATTGAAAAATTGAATAATATCTATTTGAAAATTACAAAAGGTAAACTTATAGGCGAAGATGATGAACAGAAAAAACAACTACTTATCAGCATTGAGAAGGTGGTAGAATCAATAAACAAATGCAATGTTGATTTATTTATAAAGAAAGGAAATATTGGCGATATTCAAAACATAAGTACTAATCTACATGTTTTTCAAACACTAGCAGAGTGTATTCTTACAATCGAAAATTCAAACGATGGAATATATTTGTGTTTTATAGCTGCTGGTAATTCGGCTGATTGCTTTTTTGGTTTCTTTTTAAAAAGCAATGACACAATAGTTTCTGTAAATGATAGAATTGACGAGGCATATATTGGACAGCACGGAAATCAACGGAACGGAAGATGGACTGAAGATAAAATAGACAAAATATTCCCTTATGATTATATTTTTGAATATTCACAACATGACAGCAAAGGGTATGCTACAAAATATACAATTAATAATGAAAAAATAGATTTATATAATTTAGGGGCAGATGCATATATGCCAATAGTTATATCAATGTTTCTTATTATTTTAAAGTATAAAAATAAAGAAATAAATTTACCAATACATTATCTTGATTCTTTTTTACAAAATAATCAAAACAAGATAGAATCATATTCATTAATGAAAATTGGTAAGAGTGATATAGTATGTCAACACAATCAAATAGATGTGTTTTTTGATAATAATAGGATTATTACAGGAGAATATGCAGAAGAATTTAATTGGAATGAAAATAGTTATTACAAAGAGACTGGCATGTTTCCTAATAAAAATCAAATAATGGTTGACTTATGGGGAGATGGATTCAAATTTAATGAAAAAGAAATTTTCACTACAAACAACATTACTTGCTTGATTGATAAGAGTTCAGACTATTATGTGCCTGAATTTATAGGTACTGAGAAACGAATTAGATTGCAAGTATATAAAGAGGCAAGAGAGCAGCTCACAAACTATATTAATGAAAAAATATACAATGAGTGGATTTCTTATGGAAAGACAGATGCTGTGAAACAATGGTATAGAAAATCGTTATTAGATAATGCGGAATTCATACATCAACTGCTTATAACCTATGAAGATGCCATTGGTAACGGAGAAAATAAGCCATATATCGGATGGAAAACATCAGAAAAACTTAACATTTATCGAATCGAAGGAAAGAGCTATCCAGAAGGAACTATGCTTGATTGTGATGATATTATTAATTGTAAAAGAAAAAACAATCATGATTGGCAATGGGTAGACAATGTAAATGAACGTATTTGTAATATGTGGTTTGTTGTTCGTCCTCAGTCATGGAGTGAGATAGAATATATCACTAGACAAGAAGTTCCTTTAATAATTAAGGGGTGGGAAGTTGATGGACATACAGGTAAAGGAAATTCATTATTAGAAGTTACAGACGCAACAGAAACTATCAAAACACCATTTGAGTACAGAAATCGACAATATAATGATAAGTACTTTAACTCATTTTATGATTTTAAATTTGCGTTTGGTTTTTCGAAAAGTGGATGGAACAAGATTAAAAAACAACTTAAATTTTAATTACGGTAAATACAACATTTTATTTGAAGAGTATACTACAAAAGGAGTGTTAAATATGGATGATATGTTTATGTTTAAGAGGTCAAAAAGTGAAATCAATGAAATGTGTGATAGTGGAATGTTTAACTCTATTATTGAGGGATATTGTATTGTTGCTATGAAGAATGCAGGTTTTGCGGAGGGAGAAGTGGAGAAATTGAAATTTGGTTGTTTATTTGATGAAATATCTGCTGAAGAAGCAAGAAAAGCGAAAGAAAAGTTTGACAAAGGAGAGTTTTAAACTTTAATAATAAATCATCCGTTGGGATTTAATATATTTCAGCGGATATACATATGCAAAAAATAAATTTTAAAATAAATTAAAAGAATTTTCAAAAAAACTATTGACAAATAACACTAGAGGGGTTATACTATCAATATAAGCAAAACAAATTAAACAACAAAGCAAATACAAATGATAAAGAGTATTAAAAATAATAGTGGGAGGATAAGAGCATGAATAATATCAGAACAGAAAATAAAACAAATGCCAAAAAATCATTAGAAATTGTGCGTGGAGATGTAGTAAGGGTTAATCTAGGAAGTAATGTTGGCTCAGAACAAAATGGGATAAGACCTTGTATTGTTTTAAGTGATGATTTAAACAACATCTATAGTCCAACTATAAATATCCTTCCATTAACCAGTAAAGTAAATAGTAAAAGGAAATTACCACATCACGTAATTATTGACAATGAGTATATAAGAATGGCAAGCATTGCACTATGTGAACAAATTGACACCGTTGATAAATCACGAATAGTTGGGAATGTCTTGTTTAAGCTAAGCAAAGATGAACTAAGAGAAGTTAGCAAGGCTGTAATAGGTCAGCTTAGGCTATTAGACTGAAAACAGATTAAACAAACAGGAGATGAGAACATGACTGACAATGATAGAGAACTTGTAACAGAATTTTTAATGACACTAAGCAATGCGGAAGAGTCCAGTAGAAAGCAGTATATGAGTATCTTTACTATCTTTAGCGGTTATATTAAAGATAAGGAATTTACACAGGTTACTATTTCAGACGTGAATAGATATTTTGACGAAAGAAAAGATAAAATGAATAGAACTAAGAACAAACACATTACTGTATTAAAGAATTTCTTTGATTATCTCGAAAGGACTAAGAGAATTAATGTCAATCCAGTGCAGATAAAGCATTTTAACATCATTGAAGAAAAAGGCATAGATAAGGAAAAAATTCTCACTCTCGATGAATGCAGAGCCTTGACAGACGTATTATCAAATAATATTAAAAAATCTACAACTAAATTCCAAAAGGTATGTGCTGTAAGGGATAAGGCTTTATACCTATTAATGCTTCACAGGGGTTTTCGTGTTAATGAGTTGCTAGGTATGGAAATGAAAGAAATGAATGTTGAGAACACGACACTTACTGTTGCAGCTAGTAAGTCAAAGAACCACTTACCAAGAACAATAGAATTACCTCTAAATCTTTGGCGAATACTGGAGGTGTATTTGAAACTAAGGTATGAATTAGTGGCTGAAGATAGCACGATTGAATATATATTTCTGAGCAAATCAGGCAAGAAGATGAGAGAGAGTAATGTTAATAGTAAGTTAAAGGAATATGGTGAAAAAGCAGGAATATCAGCAGATAGACTTCATTGTCATACTTTAAGGCATACAGCAGGCAGTCATCACGCAGTCAATCATCCAATACACTTAACACAGAAGATGTTGGGACATTCTAGCATAACCACAACACAGATATACTTCCATGAGAGTGCAGCGATGATAAAAGAAATAAGTCAAAATTCTATATTAGATGAGGTATTATGACAAATTATGTTAAAATAATTGCGATAAATTAAACAAAAACATTTGCTTTTAACTTTTCGCTATGGTATACTAATGATAAATAAGATTCACCATACATATTTTTATAACTGAATAAGGAAATATGTATAAGATGAAAAATCTTATTAATTATGATTATATTATAGGAGGTAAATATTATGGCAGACAAAGAATATCTAATAGTTGCTTTAGGTTATGCAACCAACAAATTAAAAAATGAACAAAAATATCTCAAAACTTTCATCGACAATGCGATTGATTCATTAAAGGACTACTTGCCACAAAATAGGATAAAAGGATTGTTATTAAACCAACTACCACTAGAAAATGTACCTATTGAGCAATTATACTTTATTGGTAAATATCTTAATCAACAAAGAATAATGGAAGAGAATATGAACCAATTTTTCGATAAGGATGAAATTATGAGTTTTCAAAACTATATTAAACCAGTTGAAAGATTAGAATATCCTGTTTTTGAAAATGTGACCAAAGCAAACACAAAGGAAGAGTTTACTTGTAGACTGGCTTATAAGCAGATTGTAGACATGTACGAAAGTTCTTTGTTGTCATATAATATAAACACTCAACGAGTATCAAAAATCAGTAAGAAAGGGCATGAGACCTTTAAAATGCCTAATATAAATTGGAACAACGTTGAAGCTATCAAGAAAGAAGTTTTAAGTGGAACATTCCAATCTAATATGTTAACTCTTAATATCAGGAATACGGGCAGTGAAAGCTATGACTTTATTGACGGGAAATTAATTGTTAATACAACTATTGGTGAGACATATTTAGATGTAATAGATGGTTGGCATAGGGTTACTGGCATATATGAGGCATATAAAGTTAATCCTAACATATTAGGTGATATGATTGTTACCATTAAGAACTTAGACACGCAACAGGCACGTTTATTTATCAATCAAGAAGCAAAAGGCACGATGAATAATCAATCTGGAATAGAATACTATAACAGTGACAACAATATTGTAAAACTTATAAATGATATTAATGTTTATGGAAATGAAAAAAATAATGTATTATTCAACAGATTTATCACAGCTACACATTCCCCAGAAAATGCCGACATACCGTTTGAAATCATGGCTGAGAACTTAAATTCCGCATGGGGAGTAATTCTAAATATGGCAGATATTGAAATCCTAATGATTATAAAAAGATATATTGTAGAATATTACAATATGTTTATGAAAAAAATAAACGAAACAAGAAAAGATGCTGAGAAGAAATATCTTATTCTTAAAGACCCAATGTTTTTATGTGGCATTGTAATAGCAGCATCAACATCATACCAATATTCTGACTCGATTGACGAAGCTATTCTTGAGATGAATGAAATTGTAAAAAGGGTATCATTAGATGACACCCCCGACAATAGATTTGTTTACGAGGATAGAAAGAAAAAAATAAAGTATAATCAGTATCGAGATGCTTGGAAGAAAGTTGGTGACTTGAAATGAAAGATAAAACTTATAATGTAAGTAAATATTTGAATATTTTAAAAAGTACAATATTCGATTTTGAGGATGAGAAAAAGAAACAGTTTATAAATGATAACATTGATGACTTAATAAAGAGTAGTCGAACTTTTCATTTTAATTTAAGTGTATTGAAATTTATAGCGAGTAATGAAGCCATGGTTGATTTATCACTTGATAAAATGTCATCTGGAGCAATAGATACAATGTTGCATAGTCTTTGTAGTAGTTCTATTTATAGTTTGAGTTCTTATGTAAGCGTTATGAGAAAATATTTAATGTACACATCAGACACACGTGAAAATATTGAAATTGGGTATATGTACATTATGGGTCTGAAAAGAAAAGACTTAGAAAAATTCATTGATAAAGAGTCAGAAGTAAAGAAATACTTTACACCTGAAATCATTGATGGTTTTGTGAATATTGTGACGAATAGTGGTAATGATGAGTATGACTTTAATACAATGACAGTTATTGTCATGCTCTGGACGGGATTAACACTAGATGAAATTAGAAATTTAAAGAAATATGAAGTAATAATTCAAGATGAGCAAGTTATCATTAAAACAAATAGACAAGAATACGTGTCAAAATATTTCGATTTGTTTTTCTTAGCATCCATGCAAACATCGTATAAGATGACGGATAAACAAGAAATTGTAGAAATACCTTATGATGAAAACTCTATATTTTTTGTTAATGCTGGTATAACAACAAGAGGAAGTAAGGGAGATACACCAATAAGCGAACCAACTATGAAGAAAAGAATTGTCAATTTGGCATATCAATTAAAAAATAAACACCTTAATGTTTCCAATATAGCTAAATCAAAAGTCACATATGATATGTTAAAATATTTTAATTTTAGTTATCCAACATATACAGAGTGTTGTAATTATGTGACGGCGAAGGAAATAAAAACGAATCCAGAACAACTGCGTAGAAGTGCATTGATATTATTGAATAAGTTAGAAGAAGAAAAGAATAGATAAGTAATGATGTAGCGGAATGTTGTATAGTTCCGCTATTTTTATTAAATAGTCAAAATAAATTAAATGAATTTTATAAAAAGTGTTGACAAACAGAAGTGATAAGAATATAATAGCAGATAAGTAAGGGAAAGGAGCAAGCAAATACATAGAAAATAAATTAAACAAATAACTAAAATGTGCATTTTACTGGGAGGCAAATAATGATTGAAAATTTGGAAATGTGGTCATCCATATTAAAACAGAACAAGAGATTAAATGTTCCAAACAGTTTTATACAGCGATGGGAAGATAGTCAGTGGTTACTCATATCAATGATGTATAAGTTAGACGGAACTTATATTTTTGAATTGGTTGAATTTGATGAAGAAATGTATCCTAGCACTGGAATTTTTAAAATTGCTGTTTCAGAAAAGGAATTAGAGGACAACTTTTATGAGTACAAGAGGAGATAATAATATGAGCATTAAGGAATACATAGAAAAATTCAGTATTTCAGAAATAGTAAATAATATGAATGAACAAAGAAAGACCACTGATTCAAGCATAGTTTTTTCTAATGGTTGGTGTGCCAGCATTATTGATAAAACAAAACAACATTGGGCAGACCAAAAATTAAGATATTCAGTTGCAGTATGTGATTGGGATGGATATTTTAATTGGAATATATTAAAACAATTTGGTGCAAACGAACATGGCACTTACTTGTGTGATACAGAAGACGAAGTTTGTGAGATGCTAGAGAACATTAGAAATTTAAAAAATATTAGGAGATGAAAGGAGAGTTGAAAATGACAGTAGATACAATTGAGAAAATCAATAGCACCTTATCTCCGCTTGAATCATTAATTGGAACACAAAACCTTGAAGATGTGCGTAAATTTGATGGTGAAGAAAATTGGATAGATGCTTCTGATTTACTATATCAAATTCTTAATGGTAAATTCACCCTTATAAAATTACCACCACAGCCAATAAAAGTATCTAAAGAAGATAAAATTGTTATTGATTATTATAAATTATGCGGATATAAATGGCTTGTAAAAGACAAAGATGGTGAAGTACGTGCTTATATTGATAAGCCAGAAAAATCAGATGTTTCGTGGTATACATCTGATAAATGGGAAGATGATATGGCGTTGTATGATGTTAAGTGTGTAAGTTGGGAAGACAAAGAACCATTTTCATTAAATAGAGAATTTGAGGTAGTGGAATAATATTAAATAGTGGTAAAAGATTATTGCTGGTTACAGGATAAAACAATGCCAGTAAATCATTTATTTTACATACTTTAGGAGGAAAATATGTGTTCAACTGAGAAGATTGAAGAAGTTTTGAAAGTAATTGTTAAAGAAATAATTGAATTCGCAAACAATAATGAACTTAAATTAGGTGATATTGTTGCTTTTATAAGTGAAGAAAGTTTACACGAGGACAAATTCGATTTTAGTCGTGATAGTATTGAATGCAGATATGGATATAAAGACACTCTGGATTATCGAGAAGAAGAATTAAAATACGAAAATATATTATCCTTTAGAGATAAAATACATGATAATTACAACATTTTTATTTATTTTGACTTCGGAGTTTATGAAGAAGAAGATTCTTGTATATCAGGTTATGGATTGCATATTTGTAAGAAGATTGAATTAGAGGATTGCGATAAAAAATGAAAATAGAATTTAAAAGGTTAAAGAGTAGAAATCCACTAAGTCTTTAGCTTAGTGGATGAATATATAATATATGAGTAACTATAAAAGTAAAAATCATAGTAAATACAACATAAAATATCATCTAATATTTGTATGTAAATATCGCAAGAAACTTCTAATAAAATATGGAGAAGAAATGAAACAAATAATGAGAGACATATCATATAGATATGACTTTGATATTTTAGAAATAGAAGTAGATAAAGACCACATACATATGATGATTGATAGTGAGCCAAAACTATCTCCACTTATGATAGTTAGAGTTCTAAAACAGCAATCTACTCAAATAATATATGGTCGACATAAAAATGAATTAAAGAAATTATTCTGGAAAGAAAATACATTTTGGACTGACGGATATTTCTGTTCAAGTATTGGTGAAGTTAGTAGTGAGATATTAAAAAAATACATAGAAAATCAAGGCTGATTACTAATATATTTATTAATGATGGTGAGAATTAAATTGTTTACACTCCTATTATCTTCCTTCGCTAATTTTTCAAGTTTTTCTTTTGTTTCTTTTGACATAGTAACAAGTACTCTGGTATTGTTTTTGGATATCATAAAATCACCTCTAAAAGTATTATATCAGATAAAATTTTATTTGACAAGGTGATATCACTATGATATAATTATTTTTTAGAAAGGAGATGATTATAAATGTTAATTGCATATAACTATAGAATTTATCCACATAAAGAACAACAAATATATTTTAGTAAAACATTTGGTTGCGTACGATTCATTTATAATCGGATGCTTTCAGATAAAATTGATTATTATAATGAGACAAAACAGAAACTCAATAATACACCTGCTCAATATAAGAAAGAATTTGAATGGTTAAAAGAAGTAGATTCACTTGCTTTGGCAAATGCACAGATGAACTTACAAACTGCCTATAATAATTTTTTCAAACGACTAGAAATAGGTTTTCCTAAATTCAAAAGTAAGAAGAACAATCATTTTTCTTATACTACAAATAATCAAGGTGGGAATATTTATGTTTCAGATAGATACATTAAACTTCCTAAGATTGGATTAATAAGAATTAAGAAACATAGAAATTTTGATGGATTAATTAAATCAGTTACAGTTTCAAAAAATCCATCTGGTAAATATTTTGTATCTATTTTGGTTGAGCAAGAAGAAAAAGAAAAACTTCAATATAGCCAAAATGTAGTTGGAATTGACTTAGGTATTAAAGAATTTGCAATAACTTCTGACGGAGAAATGATTGAAAATCCAAAATTTCTTAGAAAATCAGAAAAGAAACTTAGAAAACTTCAAAGAGAATTATCAAGAAAAAGAATTGGTAGTTCTAATAGAAATAAATGCAGAATTAAAGTTGCAAAACAACACGAAAAAATTGCTAATCAAAGAAAAGATTTCTTAAATAAATTGTCAAAAAGGCTAATCGACGAAAATCAAGTAATAGCTTTAGAGACGTTGAAAGTAAAAAATATGATTAAGAATCATAAACTCGCTAAAAGTATAGCAGATGTATCGTGGTCTGAATTTGTAAGACAGTTGGAATATAAAGCTAATTGGTACGGACGAGAAATTGTTAGAATAAACACATGGTATCCATCAAGCCAGATATGTTCAGTTTGTGGCTATAAAGATGGAAAGAAATCATTATCTGTTAGAGAATGGACTTGTCCAGAATGCGGCACTCATCACGAAAGAGATATAAATGCAGCTATAAATATACTCAACGAAGGTTTGAGAAAAAGAACCGTAGGAATTACGGAAATAGCCTAGGTAAACTTGTCTCATTAGAGATATTGACTAGGAAGCCACGAAGTCTTTAGCTTCGTTGGCGGTTCACGAATGGTTCTAGTATACAAAGTATTGATGTTGGATTGGACAATAAACGAGGTAGACGAGCATTTTTAGGAATGTATGATATTAAGCTACATTGGTATCAGAGATTATGGTTGAGAATTTATTGTACTTGGTATGAATTATTACAGAAAGTAGGACTGAGAAGATGAAAATTAGTGTAACTGGACATAGACCAAACAAAATGTATGGATACAACTTACAAGATAAACGATGGATTGATTTAAAAGAAAAGTTTAAAACACTATTAAGAGATAACAACTGTGACGAGGCTATTAGTGGAATGGCATTAGGTGTTGATACAGTATTTGCGTTGGCAGTTCTGGAATTAAAAGAAGAAGGACTCCCAATTAAGTTACATTGTGCTATACCTTGTAAAAATCATTCTTGTAAGTGGATTAAAGAAAGTATTGATTTATATAACAAAATTCTAGTAAAAGCAGATATTGTAAAAATAGTTACTGATGCAGAATATAATCCTTGGCTCATGCAAAAACGAAATGAGTACATGGTTGATTTGGCAGATAAAGTTATAGCCGTATGGGACGGTACTAAAGGTGGAACTGGAAACTGTGTGGTATATGCCAACAAAAAAGCCAAAGAGATTATTAGAATATTACCGTAAATTTGGTGTTTTATAATCAGTTGAACTAAATGATAAACAAACTTTATATCAAATAGAAGGAGAAAAGCATATGTTAAATATCAAAAATTTCATTAAAGCGGTAGGAGAAAATAATAAAGTACATGGTTTCAGGGATATTAATACTAAGTCAACTGATTTTATTGCATTGATACATAGTGAGGTATCTGAAATATTAGAGGAATTTAGAAAAGGTAAACAACCAACGGAAACGTATTACAGAGAAGATGGAAAGCCAGAAGGAGTACCTTTAGAACTAGCAGACGTTGTTATTAGATGTTTTGATATGGCTGATTATTATGGAATTGATTTAGAATCTTCAATATTAGAAAAACATGAATTTAATAAATCGAGACCATTCAAACACGGAAAAGAATTTTAATATGTTCAAATACTTATTTCATCTTAATAGAAAGGAGTTAAAATGGATAAATTATATGGAAAAAGGGAAGATGGTTCTCATTTCCCTACAACTCTTCATAAAGAATTAGGAAGAAAAGCAGACGAAATTATTGAAAAATTGTTTAATGAATTGTTAAAAGATGTAGATATTGTTGAAGCTAAATACATTATAGATTATAGTGTCATGGATGCAGTGTTAGATAAATTACTTGATTTAAAATAAAATAAAATGCTGATTTTAGAAGGATAAAAGGAGGATTCGGATGGATAGACAATATGAATTTGTAAGAATGTATTACAACTGGATAAGAAAGTGTCTTATTGAAGATAAAAAATATGAAGTTTTAGCATTTTTTACTTTAGGGTGCGATATATGCGTAAGACAGCAAGACTTAATAAATATAACATGGGAACAAGTAAATTATCCATATATCTATAATATCCAAATCAAGAAATATTCATCAATAGATAATCCAAAATATTATGACTCAAAAGAAATTAGTGAGAATACATATTTTACAATTATTAATGGCTGTACGAAATCTAATAATAGCGAAAGATTATTCAAACATAATTTACAATGGTATATCGAAGAAATTCGCAATTCCTGTGGAGATAAAATGTTTAATGGACACTTAATGAGAAACATGGAGTAGTATATAAATTATGGAACTTAAGGAAAGGGAGGGATAAAAATATATCAATATGAAGAAATTGAGTTTGAAATTTTAATAAGAGATAATAAAAAATTTAATGGATATACTTCAATTTCTCTTAATAAAATTCAGCAAATATTAGGAAGTGGTGCAAACTATGGCATGTTCTATATAGTTTGTGGTGCAGGAATACCTATACATTTAATTTTAGCAATAATAGAGAGTGTTATATTTGGTTATAACAAAAATATATTTGAGTTTATTTTGTTTGGACTTTGGATACCTATTGGATTAATTTTAGAGTATTATTGCTGCGTTCAAAGAGACAATGTAAGATACAATGAATTGTTAGAAAAAAGTCGTCAGATGAATTTATTTAGAGATTTTGATATTAAGTTAATATAATAGGTAGTAAAAGTGAGTTTTTACACGAAAATAAATTAAATAAATGATTGAGAAAGGGAGATAATATGATTTACACAGAAGAAAAACGAGATTTATTTACAGTACCAAAAGATTATTATTTAGCACACTGTATCAGTTCTGATTTTGGAATGGGTGCAGGTATAGTTGTTGAGTTCAACAAAAGGTTTGATATGAAAAATCGGCTGTTAAAGGAAACTAAATATCATAACGTATGGACTGATAATGGCTATTGCCTACGAATTGACAGAGTATTTAATCTAATAACAAAGGAAAAATATTGGAACAAGCCCACATATAGGACTATAAAAGAAGCCATAATTTGCATGAAAGACGAGGCTGTTAGAGATAACATTTCTAAAATTGCTATGCCTGTTATTGGTTGTGGTTTGGATAAATTAAAGTGGAACAAGGTTAAGGATATTATTCTGCAAGCATTTACTGAAACTGATGTTGAAATTTTAGTTTGTGTTAGATAGTGTGTAAAAATTATATGAATTTTCTGTAGATTTTTACAGCGAAAGATTAAGTGGTTTATGTAGTGTAGAATGTGGGGATGTTGTTGGCAGCGGTGACGAAAAGTGTATTAATTGTATAGCAAAATGGCTAGTCAAGAAACAAATAAATTTTCTAAAATAAATTAAACAAATTATATTGACACAATCAGAAATATGTGGTAGTATTAATACAAGGTTAAGGACAGAAGAACAAACCTAATAGAAACTAAAAAACAAATTAAACAATTATGAGGAGGAGAAGAAATGGATAAGGTAATAGGAAGTATTTATACTACGGATGATTTAAGTATTTTTAAGACTAATAAAATGAATTCGGATTTAAAAATGTCTCACGTAAATAAAATGAAAGAAAGTATTTTAAAATGCGGTGGGGTGACAGGTGCGATAAGAGTAGATGAAGATTTTACTATTAGAGATGGTCATAACAGACTAAAGGCATTAGAATTATTGCAAAAAGAAGGAAAGAAGTTTGAAGTTAGCTATTATTTTACCATTAACAAAAATATAAACGAAATTGATGATTTAAAACAAACAAATACAGTGGTAAACAAAAAAGGAAACAATGAACTAATACAAATGTATGCTAGAGCAGGAGATAAAAATTGCATTGAAATTTATTCTGTTGCAACACAATTGAATGTATCGCCATCTCTCATATGTAAGATTGGGACAAAAGGTAGAATATTAGGTCATATATCAAAGTATTTAGAACAAGGAATTTTAAAAATAGAAAATAAAGAAAAGGTAATTTCATTTTTAAAGTGGTATAAAACACTACCAAAGGAAAAATTAGGAATAAAAGCAGATTTTGATGTTGACCTATTATACAGAGATTTTTATAGTAAAAGTTGGTTTGTTCCAGAATATTTTGAACAGGGAATTGAATTTGAATTTAATAAAAATTTAAGAAAGAAAGTTCCTGTAGAAGGAAATGCAAAAATGAAAAGAGATTTGTTTGTAAACATTTATAATGGCAACAGAAAGAAAAATCGCATAATACATATGTATAATAACTTGAGAGATTATTCAGTAGAATTAAAAAATAATTAGGTTGTAAAATCAGAGTTTTATTTAAAATTAATTTAAAAAGGAGATGATTTTAAAAGTGAAAGCAGAAGAAATTTTAGAAATATCAAAATGTGGAGATTTATTCCCGTATGGTATTAGTGGTGTAAAAGCTAAATATAGGGAGTTAGCAAAAGAATGGCATCCTGATGTGAATAGAAGTCCAGACGCTTCTAAGGTATTTGCTAAAGTTAATGAACTTTATGACAAGGCATTAAAACTTTTAAAGGATGGCATATGGGAAAAAACTAATTATATTCTTATTAGTGGAGAATCTGGCGAACAAAGAGCTAATGGTGGTATAAATTAAAATTGACTAAAACGAGCATTTTACAAGAATAAATTAAACAATTAAAGGAGATAAAGTATGGGTTATGCGATTATAGGACTATTAGTAGGCGTTTTAATAATAATGTGTTTGATGCTGTGGTGGGATGTAAAAGAATATTCCTTTAAGGGCAAAAGGAGAACAATAGTAAAAAGTATTATCTTCTTTGCATCTATTGTTGATTTAATTATTCCTACTATGATTGGTTACAGCTTGAGCATTAATGAATCAATGAACTGGATTAAACAATATGAGATTTCAAAAACAACGATTGAGAATAGTGCTAAAAATGAAAATCTATCAGGTTTTGAAAAGGTTGAACTTGTAAAACAAGCTGTTGAACTAAATCAAAAACTTGCAAGCAAACAATATGATTGTAAAACTTGGTATGGGTTTGGTATTAGTAAAGAAGTTTTAAATTTAGAAAATATAAGTCTTGATTAGTTCAACATACTATATGTAGTTAAAATACAACAATGATAAACAATATATAGTAGTAAATAGGTTGTAAAATCTAGGTTTTACTAGAAAATAAAAGGAGGAATTTTGTATGGGTTCATTGGTTTTAGGGCTATTGTGTGGCGGAGTATTAGCAGTTCTTATTTGTTTTTTATTGTGGGCAATAATTGATTATTTCATGGATGTAAAGAGTTTAACAATTGTTTCAATTTTTATTGTGATTACTACTTCAGCATTATTAATTAATTTATCAAAAAATGATTCAATAAAATGGTGTCAGCAATATCAAATTTCAAAAGAAACAATTCATAAAAGCATTGATAATGAAAAACTTTCTGGATTTGAGAGAGTTGAACTTGTTAAACAAGCTACAGAATTAAATCAAAATCTTATTGGGAAACAATATGATTGTCAAAAATGGTATGGATTTGATATGGATAAGTCAGTATTAGAGTTAACACCTATTGAATTAGACTAAGGATAAATAAAATATGAATTTGAAAGGAGATAATGACGATTAAATTACCAATAGAAGAAAGACAGAAATTTCAAATAGGTGATATTTGTAAAATTGTTGAAAAAGGAGCATTTGAATCACTGATTGAATATCCAGAATCAGAATTAGAAGATTATAAAAAAGAACGTGAATGTATTATTCTTCACACTTATTCACAAGTATTCTGGGGAAGTAATTTTTATGATTATTCAGTTTATTTGCTACCTAGAAATAAGAATGAATACACTGGAAGCTTGGCATGGATAGAAGAAAACCAATTGCGTTTTATTAGAAAACCAACGAATGAAGAAATTAATATTATAGTTCAAGAGGATGATAAAATGTTGTCTTATAAGAATGGTCATTATAAATCAATACTTAAGAGTATATAAAATATGAATTTAAATGGTTAATGAAACTAGTCAGTTACATAATTATGTTGTTGAGTTAATTGAAAAGGAATTAAAAAGCAACAAAGGTGTTTTTAGAAATTTAGAAATTATGAAAAATCTTGAGGTTATTAAAAACTCTAATACAAAATGGGACAATTCATCCGTATATCCAAAGAGCAACTAAAACCGATGTTTTACACAAAACCCAAATAGATTAAACAACAAAAAGGAGAATGATAATATGGGGAATACAGGTAATGAAATGTCTAGGGAGATAATAAAACATATGTATGCAAGGTTGTTTACGCCATCAGAAGACGAGTATTTTAGACAGGCTATGTCTTATGCAGGTGTAAGTGGTTATGGGAGGTCAAGGATTATGGAAGTCAGAAAGTCCACGGTAACTGATGTAAATGTAATTGTACCAGACAAAGTAGTAGAAGTGACTTTTGCTGATGGTAGTAAACAGAAAACAGTGTGTGCGGATAGCGATATATTTTCACTTGAACAAGCTATTTCAATTTGCATTACAAAGAACCTTATTGGTGGTACAAGCCATTATAATAAAGCTGTTAATGACGGTATAAAAGTATATGAGAAAAAGGTTGCTAAAGCCGAAGCTGATAAGGTAGAAGAAGAACGCATTAAAGCTAAGAGAGCTAAAGTAGCTGCTAAACGTGCTGAAAGAATTGCAAGAAGAAAAGCAAAAGAAATTGAGGAACAGATTGAAATTCAGAAAGAAGCTATTATCAGGGCTAATAAGGAAATAGCAAAATAAATTAAACAAATACATGAAAATTACAAATTGAAAACCCTTGATTTTAGCGGATTTCAGAGCCTATGATTTCCACTAAAACTTGGATTTTACAAGAAATTAAATGAAAGGTTTGGAGTATTATAACTCGGTGAGATAAATAGAAGATATTAAATTATACAACGGAGATTGTTTAGAAGTGATGAAAGACATGCCAGATGGTAGTATAGATATGATATTATGCGATTTACCATATGGGACTACTCAATGTAAATGGGACACTATTATACCTTTCGAGCCATTATGGAAACAATACAATAGGGTAATTAAAGATAATGGGGCAATTGTACTATTTGGAAGTGAACCATTTACATCTACTCTGATTTGTAGTAATCTTAAAAATTTTAAATATAATTGGATATGGCAAAAGAATAAGTCTACAGGATTTTTAAATGCAAAAAAACAGCCCTTGAATGATAATGAAACGATTAGTGTATTTTACAAGAAACAATGTTTATATAATCCTCAAATGACTATAGCAGAAAGAATTTATAAAAGAGGACTTGCAAAGAGAAACAAAAGTGACTGTTATGGAGAAGAAAAGGATTTTATACAAGAAGATAATGGTCTACGTTACCCAAAACGTATTCAATATTTCAATAACAATTATACACAAGAACAATTACACCCCACTCAAAAGCCAGTAGAACTTTGTGAGTATTTGATAAAAACATATACTAATGAAGGAATGACTGTTTTAGATAATTGTATGGGTTCTGGTAGCACTGGCGTAGCCTGTAAAAACCTTAATCGTAAATTCATAGGGATTGAATTAGATAATACATATTTTGAAATTGCAAAAGGAAGAATATCTGAACACAATATATAGTACAAATGTTAAACATCAACACTACATATAGTAACAAAGTTTTGGTAAAACACTTGTTTTACTGGAAGTTAAATTATTGAAAATAAATTAAATGAACTAAAATTAAACAAAAGGGAGGTGTTGGAAAGTGTAGCTACTTAAAAGATATATCGGCTCTCCTTATTAATTGACTTGTGGAATTTACAAAATTGAAAATAAAATAAATGGAAAAGTATACATAGGACAAAGTATAAACATCGAAAGAAGATGGCGTGAACATAATTGTAATTATATAAATAGTTCTACTGTTTTATATAAGGCTATAAGAAAACACGGGATAGCTAATTTTACTTTTGAAATCATTCATACTTGTAGCGAAAACGAATTAAATGAACTCGAAATATATTATATTGAAAAATATAACAGCTTTGCATATAACTCAGGTTCGAATGGGTATAATATGACTTTCGGTGGAGACAACAACACGAGAGGAAGAATTGTATCAAAATCACAAAAAGTTAAAACAAGCTTAACAGCAAAAGAAAGGCTTAAAAATAGAAAAAATCATCCATTATCAAAAGTTACAGTTTGTGATAACATAGAATTTGATTCAATAAAAGATTGTGCAGAATACTTAAATATAAAATATGAAACTATGAGAGGGTATGTTTCAGGTAAAGAAAGTATGCCAATAAGTTTATATGAAAGAGGATTAAAGCTTAAATATGAAAATATTATCTATCAAAAGATTCCTGAAACAAGGGATTATATTAAAAAAGGGAAAGAAGTTGTGTGTGAGGAAATAATATTTAGTAGTATAAAAGACTGTGCTAAATATTATGGTGTATATCATGGGGAGATGTGTCAGTGGTTAAAAAATAAAAAAATGCCGAAAAAATTCATAGAGAAAAGATTATGGTATAATAATGAAGAATTTCCGATAGATGAAATAAAAAACAATGTAGAAAACTCTATAGCAAAAAGAAACAATGCTTCAAAAAATAGGGTAAAAAAAATATTATGTTCAGATATGGTTTTTGAAAATATTCACGAATGTTCTAAGTATTTTAATATTAGTTTATCTACACTAAGGAGTTGGTTAAATCATAGTAATAATATGCCAATCTATTATTACAATATGAATTTAAGATACGCAGATGAGAGTTTTGAAAATTATATTTGTCAGGAAACAACAGAAGATAAATCTAAAAGATTTTCTAAACAAGCGAAAAATAAATATGTTGGAGGGAGAAATCCTAATTCAATTAAAGTATTTTTTAACGGCATTATATTTTCGTGTATTAAAGATTTATCGAATGAATTAAATATATCTTATGGTAAATTATTAAATTGGCTATCTCAAAAAGTGGAAACACCACAAAAATACATAGATTTAGGTTTGCGTTATGCAACTGAAGAAGATTTAAAATTATATCCAATACATAGCAACGAAAACATCGCTTGAAAATATATTAAATGAATTTTATCAAAAGCATTGACAAGCATACATAAAAGGAATATAATAGCAAGTGTGTTAGGGAAGGGAGGTGTTAATACACACAAAATAAATTAAACGAATTACAGTAAATTATTATTAAACAATCGAAGGAGGAATAAAATGTTTTGTGATGTAGAAGAAGCTAAGAGATTTAAGGCAACAAGCGAGGAATTAATTAAATTAGTAAAAGAAAATTTACCAGAAGAATGTAGTCCTAGGTATATGGAGTGTATAGAGTTTGAAATTGGAAACAAAAGTTATGCTCTATCCGAAGTTGAAGAAGATGATGTAATAAGTGAAGGTAAATATGAGGATGGTGGAACTACATATCAGCTAGTAGAGTTCGATAAAACAATTGCAAGTTATCCTTGTATAAAAAGTATTACAGGAGAATATGACTTATTGGTGTATGTTGGATTTAGTAGGTGCGGTTCATATTTTAGTGATTGGGAATATGAATATTGTGAACCACTTTTACAACAGATTACAATTGAAACTGTTCCAGAACAGATTATGCCAGAACATGATGAGATAAAGGTAAAGTATTTATAAGGAGAATAATACATAATGAGAAAAGAAGATTTAAGATTACGAAGTTGGTATGGATGTGGTAACTATAGTGGTTCAGAGTGTTTGGTGGTTTTAGCTTATGATATCAATGATAAGGATTTTTTAGAAAATAATTGTGAAGAATTTTCTAAAAAAACAATGGGCTTGGGAGAATTGGATGGTAAACACTCACAAGTAGAAAGCAACGAATATGAAGATAATGATGACATATTAGATGTTATATATATCTATGGAGATGCAGATACTTATAAATTAGAGAATATTAAATGGTCGTATAAAGAAGACACAGAAGTCTTTAAAAAATTGAAAAAAGCAGATGATTTTATTAAAAAGTTTAAAATCGTAAAGAAATATAAACATAAGAAAACAGGAGAAATTTTAAATTTGGGTGAATACGAATTGTTAGAAGAAGTGGTTGAAAAGTAATTTTAAAGAAAAATGATAACACCTGAAACCCTTATAAATAGCGGAAAAGATATTAAACAAATTCTAGTAAAATTTATATTTTACCTTGATATGATTTATACCCATATTGAGTTCACATACATTTATATAGAGTTAATTACATTACCACCATTAGGTGTTGATATAGATTAAGCAAATTATTACTATTATACATATTTAAAGGAGAAGATTAAACATATGAAAGAATTAATTAACAAGGTAACAGTAACAGGAACATTAGTAAAAAACACATTGGAAGAATTTACAACTAAAAAAGGTGCTGAAGCAATTGGCGGTTCTCTTATATTAAGAACTTCTGACGACAGTGAACATGAAATTAAATTTTATGCAAACAAATATAAGAAAGATGAAAACAAACAGTTTACAAGTGAAGAAGGCTATTTTTACAAAGCATATATGGACGCTAGAGAAAATTTGAAGGATTTGGAACATTGTAGTGATGGTGAAATTGCCGATGTTATTTCTATTAGCGATGGTTCAATTGGAATTAATGACTACAAAGGCAAAGATGGGGATGTTAAATCATATAACGAAGTGTCAGCGAAATTTATTAATAAAGTTGAAAATAAAGATTTGGAAACCACTCTTAAAATTGCTAAGTTTGAAGTAGAAGGTATTGTGGAGTCAATTACACCAGAAATTATCAAAGACATTCCAACAGGCAACAATGTAGTAAAGTTAAATGCTATCAGACAGACAGCTAATGGATTTGGTAAAGATGCAAAATATGAAGCTGATTCATTAATTCCTATCAAGTTAATAGTAGATAAATCTATGGTTGAAATGTTTAATACGGCTGGTTACTATGATGGTTGCTATGCTAAATTTGTAGGAGTTCCTATAAATACAACAGATGTTGAAGAAATTGTAGAAAAACAGGCATTTGGTGAGGACAATGTAAAAACCATAAAGACTACTATTAAAAAGTATGAAATTAAATCTGGTTCAGCACCAAGTACAATTTTCGAGCATGAATTAACACAAGAAATTGTAGATGCTCTTATTGTAAAAAGAAAAACTGCATTGGCTGAAGTTAAAGCAGGTGTTAGCGGTACTGGAAATGAAACAAATGATAAACCACCGTTTGATGGAGGTACAAAAGCTCCTAACACATCATATAATCCATTTGCACAGTAATTAACAAATAATTAGGTCAACATATTGTAATTTTAATTAACAAGTTATGATATGTTGACCGATACATAAAAATATAACAACATTTAAAAGGAGATTAAACGATTATGGTAGGAAATTTGATGGATTTAACACCAAACAAGGTATCTGTAGATTTAACACAATATTCAATGGTTTGGATGGGTGATACTGGTGTAGGTAAGACAACTACAATGAAGAAATTTTTAGAAGAATTATATCCAGAGAAAAAACCATTTTTCTTAGAGTTTGAAGATAGATTTCAAAATATTCCTAATATTTTAGCTGTAAAAATTGACACCATGTCAGATTTTAAAGCTGTTATAGCACAGTTAAAAAATCCAGCTTTAAAAAATAAATTTTCATGTATTGTTGTAGATACGCTTGATAAATTTGAAGAATTTTGTGAAAGATACGTCCTTGAAAATAGAGATGCTGAAATTTTAAAAGATGTTGGTGCTTTTGGAGAAGGTTCTTTGCGATTCAAAGGAGCATTGCGAAATATTGGAATATTGCAGAGTTTGGGTTATACAGTGCATGAGATTGCACAGTCTACACATTCTAAGGATTTTGATACCAAAAAGGAAAGTGATACATTAAAGCTTAACAAAAATACTTTTTCTTATTGTAGAGAAGCTGCTTATTTAGTTGGTTATATGTGGGAAGAAAAGGGAGAAAGATTTATTACTTTTAAGAAAACAGAAAAATATCCAGATTTAAAAGATACGTTTGGATTACCAGACAAAATTAATGTAAAAGAATTGAAAGATGTATGGAATAAAGCGATTGTTGAGTTAGGTGGAGATTTTACAACAAAAGAAAAGACTATTGATAAAGAAGAAAAAGTAGAAGATTTTGAGGTAATAAAATCAAAAGGAATAGAACTAGGTGGACTATTAGCATCTAACGGTCATCTAGCAGAAGCCACAGCAGTATTACAAAAGAACATAGGAATTGATGAAAAAGGTAACATTAAGAGTTTTAATGATTTGAGAGAATCACAATTAGATTTAACAAAAGTTATTGTTATGGAGTTACAGGAATTAGTTGTGAAATTTGGACTAAATAAATAATGGGATGGGAGATTTATTCTCCCTTTCTTTTAAAAGTAGGTGAGAAATGGCTAGATTATCAACTTGTAAGAGTTGTGGAAAGCAACTACAAACTGACGAAAAACACATACATTCTGGCAAAACATATTGTAAAGAGTGTTACGATAAGATTTTGAGAGATAGTGAAGAATATAAGCAATTAATTCAATTTATTTGTGACAATTATCAAATATTTAGACCTACTGGTTTAATGTTAAAACAAATTAAAGAATATAAAAATGAGTATTCTTATACTTATGGTGGCATGATGTATACTCTCTGGTATGCTAAAGAAATATTAGCAAAAGAGTTTATAGTAATGTATGGAGTTTCACTGATTAAATACTACTACGAGGATGCTTGTTCCTATTATAGTCATCAAGAAGAAATCAAACGGAGCATGGAGAACAACAGTAACGTAGAAATAAAAACTAAGGTCATTAAAATAAATAAAACAACATCTACAAAACCAATACAATCTAATTCGCTTATAGATTTAGGAAATTTAATAAAAGGTGGTGACACTCATTAATTTTAGTCAACAGGTAGATAAAAAAGCAATTTTCTTATTATTTGGGTGTTATTGTAATAATCCTCGATTGGTGTTAGATGAAAAGTATTCAACTAATACCAATGATTACCCTGAGAATTTTCATAAAATGATTTGGGGTGCTATAGTAAATATTGCAAAGAAACGAAATGTAGAAAAAATTGGAGCTTTAGAATTAGAAAATGAAATATCCCAAATAGAGGAACTTCTCTTAATTTGGAAAAATAATAATGGATGGGAATATATAGAATCATCCATTGAAATGACAAAAGACAAATTAGACAATGTTGGTCAATATTACGATGATGTTAGAAAATATTCTATTATTCGTAACGCTAGTGAAGAATTAAAATTAAACATAAGTTTTATATACGACGAAACTGACGATGATAAAATTCAAAAATTTAATTCATTAACTAGCACCGAAGTATTAAATGAAATTAACAATAAGTTTTTAGAATTTAAGTTACTATGGAAGAATGTATTTGGTGATAATTACTCCTTTCATGTAGGAGAAGGTATATCCGATAGGTTGGCAGAACATAAACGAAAAGAAAATACATATGGTTATCCGTTTCAAAGTGGTTATTTAACTACAGTTTATAGAGGTATGAGAAAGAAAAAATTTATAATTAGAAGTTCCATATCTGGAGGTGGTAAATCTCGTTCGTCAATGGCTGATGCGGTCAACATAGCCACAACATTTATATATGACTGGAGTAAACATGAATGGATTTCAACAGGTGAAAGAGAACCCGTATTGTTCATATCTACTGAACTAAGTAAAGAGGAAATACAAGATTGTTTGTTGGCTCATATTAGTGGTATAGATGAAGATAGAATTTCCGAATGGTCAGATATAACTAACGAAGAAGAAAGTATATTAAATATAGCAGCTAAGTTAGTTGAAGAGTCCATGTTATATGGTGAATATATGCCAGATTTTACAATAGATACTATTAGTGAAACCATTGAAAAATATGTGATTAATCATAACATAGGATATTGTTTCTTCGATTACATCAACGATTCGCCATCTTTGTACAGTTATTATTATGAAAAAAGTAAAACTAGACTCAGAACTGACCAGATATTATTTATGTTTAGCAATTCATTAAAACTTGCCTGTAATAAATACAATGTATATTTAGGGTCAGCTACACAGCTAAATGATTCATATAAAGACGATATAAACAAAGATGCGGGTGCGTTGAAAGGTAGTAAGTCAATAGTTGAAAAAGCAGATGGTGGTATATTAGCACTTCCTGTTACACATAAGGATTTAAAAAAATTAGAACCAATTTTAAAAGCAGATGGTAGGTTTGGAACTCTTGTTCCTAACATGGCTTATTACATATTTAAAAACCGTGGTGGTAAATGGAAGTCGATTATAATATGGACAAAAATTAATCTTGGAACAATGAGAGAAGTAGATTGTTTTGTCACTAATTATAATTTTGAATTAGTGCCAGACATTGAAAAAACATTAATTGAATTTCAATTAGACGATGTTGGTGATGTTGGTATAATTGAAACTGATAACGGAATTAACGTATCTGGAGCAATTGATATTGTAAATGAATTATCCAAATCTAAATAGAGAGGAGATTGATTTACAATGACAGCTCAAGACTTAAAAGATAAATTAACAGAGGATAACATAAGGCAATTGCTTATTGAAATGGGAGCAAGTTTTTATTATGAAGATGATGACATTTGGATAACAGATACCATTTGTCATCATGGTTCTAAACCAAAACTGTATTTTTACAAAGACTCACAAGTGTTCCATTGTTATACTGAATGTGGTCAAATGGATATATTAGGATTAGTTAAACGATATAAAGACTATTCAGATGAGGAATTTTATAAAGTAATAAATTGGATATGTATTAAACTTAACCTTGATAATTATGAGTATGGTTTTGGAAATCAAGAGCAAATATCAGATTGGGAGTTCATTAGAAATTATAAAAAACAATCAAAAAAACAACAAGTAGATACTAAATTATTAGTTCCCTATGATAAAAATATATTGAATATATTTCAACCGATGTATGTTCAAGATTGGATTAATGAGGGAATAAGTATTGAAACTATGAAAAAATATAACATTGTGTATTCTACATGGCAACAAAAAATTATAATCCCTCACTTTGATATTAATAATCAATTGATTGGAGTACGAAGTAGGTCAATGCTAGAAGAAGATGTTGATTTGTTTGGTAAATATACACCTTTCAAAGTAGGTAGAAAACATTTTTATAATCATGCGTTAGGACAAAATTTATTCGGTTTAAACCATAATTTGAAAGCAATACAAAGAAAAAGAAAGATTATGTTGGTTGAATCCGAAAAAGCAGTTATGCAGACAGATAGTATGTTTGGAGATGACAATTTTACAGTTGCGTTATGTGGTAGTAATTTGACCAGTTATCAACGTGGTATAATTTTAATGCTTGGTGTAAGAGAAGTAATTGTTGGTTTAGACAAGCAATATGAAAGTTTAGATTCTGCTGAGTGCAAGGAATGGGCTAAAAAAATAAAAGAGAATATAATTGATAATTTAGTTCAATATGTTAATGTTTCAATTTTGTGGGATACTCAAAATTTATTAAACTATAAAGATGCCCCAACAGACAAAGGAAAAGATACTTTGCTGTCTTTAATGGATAATAAAATATATGTTACGTCACAGTAAGGAGGTAGATATGAGTTTTAAATATAAATTATTAGGAAATATAGAATTTGGAAATGAAATACAGTCTATACTTAAATCCAAGGGAATTATTGATGTAGCATCATTTCTACAACCAAGTAATAAGCACCTAGAAAGTGAATGGTTGTTTGATAATATTGAAAAAGCTAGAGATAAGTTTATATTTCACTTGAATAATAATAATAAGATGTTAATTGTTGTTGATACAGATGCAGATGGTTACACTTCAGCAGCTTTAATGTATCAATATATTAAACGAATTAAACCGTCAACGTATGTAGACTATATTATTCATAAAGGAAAAGAACATGGCTTGTCTGATTTACTTCCTCAAATATACGGAAGTGAGTATAAATTAATAATAATTCCAGACGCAGGTAGTAATGATTATGTAGAATGTACAGACTTGTGTTTAGACGGAAAAGATATAATTGTTTTAGACCATCATATTGTATCTAATATTGACAAAGAAAAGCCGTTGAAATATCACGAAGGAAGATACACGAAGGAAAATCCAGCTATTATTGTAAATAATCAAGCTTCAAATAAAATTACAGACAAAGCTATGACAGGTGTAGGAGTAACGTATAAATTTTGTAAGGTTTTGGATGCTTATTTTAAAGTTGATTTCGCCGATGATTATTTAGATTTGGTAGCAATTGGAATGATTGGTGACCGAGCAGACTTATTTAATTTACAGAGTAGATATTTGGTGTTACATGGATTAGATAAAATCAAAAGGAAAATTAATAAAAACAAGTTTATTTCAGAATTAGTTAAGGCACAAAGCTATTCTATGAATAATAAAGTTACATTTAATGGAATTGGTTTCTATGTCGTTCCTTTAATTAATTCATTAATTAGGCTTGGTGATTACGAAGAGAAGAAGATTATGTTTGAAGCACTTTGCAATTCAGATAAAAAGTTATTAAGAAAAGTAAGAGGGAAAGGAGAAATTGAATTATCTATTCAAGAGTATTCTTTGAAATCTTGTCAAAGTGCTAATAGAAAGCAAAAGAAAGTAACAGAAGAAAGTGTACAAGCATTGTCTGATGATATTAATGATAATAAATTAAATGAATATCCAATACTAATCTGCAACGCAAGAGAAAATGTAGACTTAAATTCAACAGGATTGATAGCAAATAAATTAGTTTCGACATATCAAAAGCCTAGTTTGTTAATGAGAAGATATGAAAATGTGTGTTCTGGAAGTGGTAGGGGTTATGATAAATGTGAAATATTAAACTTTAATCAATGGTGCAAAGATACTGGTTTATTTGATAAAATTGAGGGACATGACAATGCCTTTGGTGTAAATATTAAGTTTGAAAATACATATAAATTATTTGAGTTAATTTCTAATATGAAATGTATAAATGAACCGATTTATTATGTTTGTGGTATTTACAATAGTAATACATTAAGTGACCAAGTTATTAAGCGTATAGCAAACTACGATTACTTATGGTCAGCAGGTGTGGATGAACCTTTGTTTCTAATTGAAAATATAACATGTAATAAGTATAGTGTAAATTTAATTGGTGCTAAACAAAATAGAATTGAGTTTATATATCATAATGTAAAATTTACTATGTTTTCTAAAGGTAGTTCTTTGTCTAAGTTATATGGTGACATTATAAATACTGGAGATAATATAAAATTTAATATGATTGGAAGATTTACGTTAGATGGTAAAGAACCACAAGTAATGATTGAAGATTTAACATTTGAAAAAAGTGATATACTTATTGGTTTTGGATTTTAGGAGGTGAATAGTTAGTTATTGGAAAGGAGAATTGCAATTGTTAAATAGGCAAATATGGGCATACGACTTTGAAGTTTTTTCAAAAATTAATTGGTGGTGTGTTAGTTTCGTAAACAATGAAACATGCGAAGTAGTTACAATTATAAACAATGCTACTTTATTAAATCAATTTTACGAACAACACAAAGATGATATATTTGTTGGTTATAATAGTAGACAGTATGACCAATATTTATTTAAAGGAATATTAGATGGTGTTAATCCATCCTACATAAATGACCAACTTATTCAATTTGATAAAAAAGGATTTCAAGTTGTAAGAAATGCTAAACAATATCTATTAAATAATTATGATGCTATTTTAAAAGAGAAATCGTTAAAACAGTTAGAAGCATTTATGGGGGATACCATCAAAGAAACGGACGTTCCTTTTGATATAGATAGACCATTAACAGAAGAAGAAATTAAACAAATCATAGCATATAATATTCACGATTGTAAAGAGACCTTGAGAGTTTTGAAATATACAAGAGGTGATTTTGATGCACAATTAGAATTGATAGAAATGTTCGACTTGGATATGAATATGTTTAATAAAACTAAAGCTCAATTATCAGCAAGTATATTAGGTGCTATACAACAACATACTATAGATGATGAATTTGAAATAACTATTCCCCAAAACCTTAGAATGCCTAGTAAATATCAACACATCGTCGACTGGTTTAAAAATCCAGAAAATATGAGTTATAAATTACCATTAAAATCCGAATCCAAGCAAGATGCTAGACAGTTAAATTGTCTTGTGGGTGGAATACCGCATGTAATAGGATATGGCGGAGTACATGGTTCACAAGACAATAAAATATTTGAGGGTATATTAGTCACTTGTGATGTTGCTAGTCTATATCCTAGTTTAATGATTAATGAAGGATATTTAAGTAGAAAGTTAGTTAATCCTGATAAATTTAAAGAAATTAGGGATAGGCGTTTAGAATTAAAGGCTTTGAATGATAAAAGACAGAAACCTTTAAAAATTGTAATAAACTCTACATATGGAATATTAAAAGATAGAAATTCCTCATGTTATGACCCTTTAATGAGTTCAAATGTTTGTGTGGCAGGTCAATTATACCTTATAGAATTAGTAGCAAGAATTGAAGACTTATGCGAAATACTACAAGTTAATACAGATGGTATTTACTTCTTAGTAAAAGATATGGAAATTGTTAAACAAATTCAAACTATTGCATTGGAATGGGAGCATAGAACCAATTTAGATTTGGAATGGGATGTATATGAAAACGGAAAATTAGTACAAAAGGATGTAAATAACTATTTATTAATTGACAAAACAACTGGTCATTATAAGTGCAAAGGTGCTTATGTGAAAGAATTATCACCTATTGACAATGATTTACCTATAATAAATAAAGCTCTGGTGGATTATTTTGTACATGATATTCCAGTGGAACAGACTATAAATGATGCAACAAACTTAATAGATTTTCAAAAGGTAATAAAACTTACTAATCTTTATAAAGGCGTAGTTTATGGGGAAGGAAAAAAAGTAAAGATTGATAACAAAGATAAAATAATGGTAGAAGACGGAATACAATTAAAAGAAAAAGTTCATAGGGTATTTGCTTCGACTAGAGAATCTGACAAAGGTATTTACAAAGTAAAGATTGAAAAAGGACAGAAAAGTTATGAAAAAGTAGCATATACACCAGATAAATGTTTTATTGATAACGATGATGTACATGATAAAAATGTACCAGAATATTTAGACAAGCAATATTATATTGATTTAGCTAAAGAAAGAATACGTCAATTTTTAGAAAAAGAAGATATGAAGGTTGATGAAACTCCAAGTATATTATTTGAGTGTATGTTGAAAAGTGAAACATTTTACGATTTTCTTTGCTGTGTTTCTGAAAACAATATAACAAATAAAGTATTAGAAGGGTACTTAATTGCTGATTGTTGTAATAAATACGGAAAAACAAAAAGATTATTAATCTTTAAAGAATACTTTAATCTTCTTTACAACAAGGAAAAATTTACAGTTAAAAACATAGAACAAAAGATAAAAGATACTAACATACTAAACATCATTCTTTCTAATGGAGAATTAAACAAAACAGGTAAGACTTATATAAACTTTAATTCAAAAAAAGCACTCTTAGAAATATTTGAAAGTATAGAGAATACAGATATAGATATTTATGAAATTATGTCAATGCAAATTAAGAAATTCAACAAGATTAGATATGTAGATAATACATTAAATGAAAATAGATGGTTTGTGTTAAATACCAGAAATATAATTGCACCAAATTTAATTTTATATAACATGAAAACGGGTGAAATTCAATATAGGAAAGTAAATAAAGATGTATTTAATATTTTGCCTTTGCAAGATGGAGATATAATAGATGTGAAAAAGTCTGAAATAAAGTTTGGTGAAAAAATTATAAGAAAAGATACAAACGGAATTAATATAATAGCTGCTGACATAGATAAACAATATGATGTAATTACAAATTATGACATAGTATATAGAAATTACGGAAGTGGTAGTAAACTAGCATCGTTTAAACAGGAGGAGGAGTAATGGAGGAAAACATTTTAAAATGCGAAGTCACATTGGATAGGATATTCTTTCCTAAATATGCTAAAAAAGTTGACAATGGAGAATTTTGTATATTTTCAGCAATGATAAGCAAACGGTTAGAGAATTGTGACAAAGAACTACACTCAATAAAGCTCAAAGGTAACGTATGTGCTATTACCTATGGAAATACATATAAAGTATTTGCTAAATTGGCAGAACACCATGAGATGTACGGAGATACTTATGAAATAGTATATATAAGTAAAGTTGTAGATATATCTAGTAAAGATAAGCAAAGAGAATTTCTCAAAAATGTGCTTAATGAAAATTTAGTAGATAAATTATTTGATACATATGATGATGTTATAAAGCTATTAGAAGATAGAGATGTTGAAGCTTTGGTAAAAATTAATGGTATTGGTAATCAAGTTGCCTTGAGATTAATTGATGAATATGAAGAATCAAAAGATTATAGTTCAATATATATTGAATTGGGTTCTTTAGGTTTAACGTCAAACTTTATTAAAAAGCTTGTTGATTTTTATAACTCACCAGAAACAGTAATTGATGTAGTTAAAAACAAACCATATGACTTAGTTAGAGTTGATGGTATAGGTTTTAAAAAGGCAGATGAAATAGCATGTAAGGTTGGAATAGGGAAGTATGATATTTGTAGAATCAAAGGATTTATGATTCATCATTTAAACGAGCAAGGAGAAGCAGGAAAGAGCTATCTGAGTTATCAAGAACTAATGAAAGCGATGTATGACACATTGGGTTTTGTTCCCGAAGAAATAGTGATGAACACAGCTAAACTCTTAATGGATAATAATGATGTTATTGTTCTTGATAATGGTTTAAAAATAGCACTAAAAAAGTATTATGACATTGAACAAAATATTTTAAACGAATTATTAAGACTACAGATAGGAAGAATTACTATCGTTGAAACGTCTGAAGATGAAACATCAGAGTGTGACAATGAACCAGAACTACACAAAGACTATGTTCCAAAATTCTTTAATATTAGTAATTGGGAAAGTATAATTAAAAATGTTGAAGAAGTACAAGGTTTTGAATTTACAGATGAACAAAAAGGTGCAATTAAATTAAGTCTTGATAATAACGTCATGACACTGACTGGTTTGGCTGGAGCAGGTAAAACAAGTACAGCAAATGGAATATGTTCATTGTATGAAAATTACAACATTATAGCTTGTGCGTTATCTGGAAAAGCTAGTGTTCGTATTACCGAAGCAACGGGTTTACCTGCTAGTACAATACATAGAGCTTTGGGTTATATGAACGGTTGTTTCATGTTTAATAAGAACAACAAATTAGCTGTAGACATAGTTTTAATTGATGAAGCAACTATGATAAATGGTACACTATTCTTGTCATTGTTGGAAGCAATACCTACTGGAGCAAAAGTAATCATCATGGGAGATGTTCAGCAGTTGACACCTATTGGAAATTGTCAAGTATTTGCTGATATTCTTGATAGTAATGTACTTCCAATTGTAAAGCTAACTAAACCACACAGACAAGCTTTAATGAGTGGTATTATACCAACTTCAATAAAAGTAGCTAATCAAGAACAAATATTTATAAACTCTTACGAAGGAAATGATATTTTAGGAGAGTTAAAAGATATGGAATTAGACATAACTTCTAGCAAAGAGTCAATTTCGGATACAATAATCAAACATTTTCAAAAAGAAATGGATAAATTTAATGACATAATGGAAGTACAGATTTGCGTACCAAAAAGATTAAACGGTGATTTATCTTGTTACAACATTAATAATAAAATTCAAGCATTGTATAATCCTAAATTATCTGAACAAAAAGAAATAGAGATAATTTTAGAAAAGAAAAATGGAGAAGTTAAAAAATACACTATAAGAAAAGGCGATAAAGTTTTAAACATTAAAAACAATTACAAATGTATAAACGCAGAAGGAAAAATTACACCTGTGTTTAATGGCAATATTGGTATAGTAAAAGATATAGATTCTAATGGTTTTTATACAATTGATTTTGTTGGTATAGGGGAAGTAGTTTTTACTAGAGGTGAATCTAAAAATCTTGAATTGGGTTATGCGTGTACAGTTCACAAATGTATTACAGCTGACACGCTGTTATTTACCTCAGATGGAATTATTGAACTTGGCGAATTGAACAACGATGCTAATTTATTTGAAAGTAAGGAAATTAATAAAAATATAAAAGTTTTTAATGGAACATCTATGGAAACTCCAAAATATTTTTATAATGCTGGTAAATCAAAATGTAGAAAAATAACTACACAACGAGGATATTCCTTGACGGCAACATTAGACCATAAGATAGATATTATAGATTATGATGGATATGTTAAAACAGTATATGTAAAAGATTTGAAAAAGGATGACCATGTGATAATTCAAAAAAATGCCAATGTGTATGGTGAAAATATCAAGTTGTCAGATGGTTGGGTTGTTGATGTATCTAAACTTGATATAAGAACAAAAAAATATAACACTCCATTGTTTTTAACTAAAGAATTTGCAAGATTTTTGGGGTACATGGTTGCTGATGGTGTGGTGTGTAAAGCAGGCTTGAAATATGGAAAAAACCACGAAAATGTAGTCAGAGATTTTCAAAATATTGTTTATCAATTATTTGGTTATAAAACTAATAAAGAACCTAAAAATGTATTACCCGATGGAAAAATGGGAGGAATGTTTTTAACAGAGATAAATTCAAGATTTATTAGAGATTATTGTTTAAATATTGATGGTATTCAACCAAATAATAAGTTTGTACCAAATATTATTCTAAAAGCACCAAAAGAGTTTCAGATTGAATTTCTTAGAGGTGTATTTGAAGATGGTAGCGTATGTGTAAAAAAGGGTAAATTTGACCACATTTCATTCACATCAACTGAAGAAAAATTAATCAATCAAGTTAATATGATGTTATTGAATATTGGAATTATCACAACAAAAAATACTAGAACTCAAAATGGAAAAATTTCATTTACATTGTTTATATATGGTAGAGATTGTGATAGATTTATAAAAACCATTGGTTTTATCAGCAATGAGAAATTTGAAAAATCAGTTAAATTTTACGAGGAAAAACATAATAGTTCAGATTCTTATTCTATACCATATTTAATAAATGTAGTGTACGAAATTATACAAGATGAGAATTTGAAAGTAAATGAAATCGACAAAGAACTGAATAGAAGCAAAAGAAAGAATAGTATTACTTATTCTTTACTGAAAAAATTCATTGAATATTGCTCATCCAATCAGATTAATAATTTCAAATTGGATTATTTGAAAGATATTTTAAATAACACTAATATTCAAAAAATCAAGAACTTTGAAGAAAATATAGAAGAAAATACATATTGTATTGAAATGCCGATAACTCATAAATTTATACAAAATGGAATAAGAGCGTGGAATTGTCAAGGCAGCGGTTTTTCTTCTACTATTGTTGGTATGGATAGTGGAAGTTATATAATGAATAATTGCGAGTTGTTATATACAGCAATAACTAGGGCAAAGAAATATTGTATTTTAGTAGGTAATAATTATGCTATTACAAAAGCAATTCAGAATAAGGAAGTAAAGACCAAGCAAACATTTTTAAGAGATTTATTATTGGAAAACAAATATAGGTTGAGTGAATAAAAGAATAGGAGATTTAACATGGCAAATATATATGAATTAACTGGTGATTTTTTAAAAATCATGGAAATGTTACAAGACTCAGAAATCGATGAAGAAACATTACTAAATACATTAGAGTGTGTTGAATATGAAATAGAACAAAAAGCTGAAGGTTATGCAAAGATAATTAAATCAATTGAAACTGATGTAGACGGATTATCTAAGGAAATAGAAAGACTTTCAAATAGAAAAATTACATATGAAAACAAAATTAAATGGTTGAAACAGAATTTATATGGTTGTATGAAAACCACAGGAAAAACTAAATTCAAAACAGATTTATTTTCTTTTAACATTCAGAAAAATGGAGGAAAGAGAAAGCTTGTGGTTGATGTAGATATTGATAGATTACCAGAAGATTATCGAATTAAACAACCAGACGCAGTTGACGGTGATAAAATAAGAGAACTTCTTAAAGAAAATGGTACAGAACGAGAAGATGGTAGCTTGGTTTGTGAATATGGTCATTTAGAACCACAAGGTGAAAGTTTAAGGATTAAGTAAAATCAAATATTTACTAGAAAATGGGAGGAGGTGATACCCATAGAAAATCCATTATTAAGTAAGGAAGAGTTTGTAAAAGTAATAAACCATTTAAAAGAAGCAACAGAACTTCAAGACAAAGTAAACCAATTGTTCCGCAATAGCAGAGACAATATTGAAAATGACAACATGAACGCAGCAAGCCTTCAGATTTCACATGAGTCAATAGTTGTAAAGTTATTAGAAAAAATTATGGGAGATAACAATACGGTTTGGAGTGATATTGAATATTTTATTTACGAATTAGACTACGGTAAAAGATATAAACAGGGTTCAATAACAGATGAAGATGGAAAAGAAATTGATTTTAGCACAACAGAAAAATTATATGATTATTTAACAACTAAAAATTAAAAGAAAAGGAGACAGAGTTCCTTGCAAGGGTAAATGACTGGTCTATCTCCTAAGTGAATTGAATGAAATATGTAGGTAGTAAGAACAAATTATCAAAAGAACTAGCACCAATTATTCAATCATACATAACAGAAGATACAAAAGGATACATAGAGCCATTCGTAGGTGGTGCAAACATGATTGACAAGATTAAGTGTAAGAAAAAAATAGGTTGTGACATACATAAGGAATTAATTGCTAGTCTAAAAGCCATCTCAGGAGGATGGTTACCTCCTAAAAATATAAGTGAAGAAACTTTTAATGAAATTAAAAATAGTCAACAAAATTATCCAGATTATTTATTGGGATACATAGGTTTTCAATTAACATTTGGTAGTATGTGGATGGGTTCATATAGACGAGATAAAATAGGCAAAAGAAAATATGATGAAGAAGCGTTTAAAAATGTAGCAAAGCAAGCTAATAATCTAAAAGATATTAAATTTAAAAATATATCATATAGAAATATAAATCCAGATAAGTTAAATGGTTGGGTAATTTACTGTGACCCTCCATATAAGGGAACTATAAAATACAAAGTTGAAGAATTTGATTATTTATATTTTTACGAATGGTGTAAAAGGCTTGCCAAAAATAACATAGTTTTAATTAGCGAATATTCTATGCCATCCGAATTTGAATGTATATGGTCAAAAGAGACAATCGTGCAGATTAATAATGTAGGAGATAAAAACAAAGATAATAAAACCAGAATAGAAAAATTATTTACATACAAAAACATAACCAAGTAAAACTTACTTTTTACAAGAAATTATATACTATATATTGTGTTAAATAATATTTAAAATACTATATATAGTGTATCAAAAGGAGAATAGAAATTCATTTGAAAACAGAATTAACAATAAAAATGGAAAACGCAATATATAATACAACTAGAAAAATTGGAACATTTGGATGTTTTGAAGTGACGATTGGATTTGGCGGAAAAGAGCGTGTAGACTATATTACATATGATACAAAAGGAGTTTTTAGATGTTATGAAATAAAAGTATCTAAATCCGACTTTCATAGTGCAGCCATTAAAAGTTTTGTTGGAAATTATAACTACTACGTAATGCCAAAAGAATTATACGAAGAAGTAAAAGATGAAATATCCAAAGAAATAGGAGTTTATATAGGCGAAAACTGTATCAAAAAAGCTAAAAAACAAGAATTAAAGATAGATAGTGAAACTTTAAAGGATAGTATTATACGTTCTTTATATCGAGACAGTGAAAAACTTATGAAATTGGAAAATAAACAGTATTTGGATAAATTAAAGAATGAATTAGAGAAACAAAGAAAGTATCTATGTGAAGAAAATTTGAAATATTCTAATTTATTAAATTTCGTTAGGGAGAATTATGGTAGAGATGCTGTGAAAAAATTCTACGAAACCAACAATTTGTGAATATTTTGAAAAAATAATAAGATAAAATTTAAACACATTTTTACTTTACGTGTGGTACAGGGACAATTAAGAGGAGAAAACAATGTTTGAGAATATTAAAAAACTATTTTGTAATCACAAATACATAATGTATTCAAAAACCAAACCTTATTATATTTCTTGTGGAGATGAATGGCAAGATAGAAAGAGTCGAGAATATTATATGGTTTGTTCAAAATGTGGAAAATCTATATCAGTTATAAAAGATTGGAGTTCTATAGATACTGATAAACAGGATTATTGGGAGTAGAGCCTACCAAATAGAAGAAAGGCTTGCAGGAGGAAAATATGAATAAAAAGTATGTAATTGAATTTACAAATATTAATCCAGATTATCAAGAAGATGTAGAAGGTAATTTAGAAGATTTATTTTACAACGTAGTGGAATTTGCAATAGATATAAAAATAACAGATGTAACAGATGATGAATAGAATACAGATTAAAAAGGAGAATATACTAAATGGATGAAGTAATTAAGATTTTCAAAGAAATTCAAGCTACAAGTAGTAAGAATGAGAAACAAGCCATTATAGCACGAAATAAAGACAATGAATTATTCAAGAAGTGCTTAATCTTTCTTCTTGATAGTAATATTGTTACTGGACTAAGCAAAGCCAAAATTAATAAGAAGATTAGGAGAATACCGTATTATACTACACTTAACCATAAATTTGAAGAGTGTATGAAGTATCTTAAAGATAATAATACAGGAACAGATTTAGATATTGCAAATATACAATACTTTATCGAAAGCCAACCTGAAGAACATCAAGACTTCTATGAGCAGATGATAACTAAAAGTTTGAAAATTGGATGTGATGATAAAACAGTAAATAAAGCTATTCCAGATTTAATTCCTACATGGGAAGTACAGCTAGGTTCAGCATATGATAAATTAAAGCTGAAGAAGAATGAGTATTTTTATCTTTCACAGAAATTAAATGGTAATAGATGTTCGTTTGTCAAGGACAAATTAATGAGTAGACAAGGCAAAGAGTTTAAAGGATTTCAACATATTATAGATGATATACATACGGCTGGGTTAGACGATTACTTCATTGATGGAGAACTAATACGTAAAAACATAGATAATATATCAGATGGTGAAAACTTTAGATTAGGAACTGGTATAATCAATTCAGATGTAGATACAAAAGATGAAATTAAATTAGTTATCTTTGATATGTTTCCTGCCGAGGAACTTACTAATAAACGGTCAACTGAAAATTATAGCACCAGAAAGAATAACTTAAACACATTAAGTAGAGTAATTAAAGTAAGGGGATTACATAATATTGAAGTTGTTACAATGGTATATGAGGGAACTGACACTACAGAGATTGATAAATGGTTGCAATATGCCGTAGATAATGATTTCGAAGGACTTATGATTAATAAGGATACCCCTTATGTTTGTAAACGTACCACAGATTTAATCAAGGCTAAAAGGTTCTATACTATGGATTTAGAAGTGGTAGATGTATTAGAGGGTGAGGGTCGATTAAAAGGTACTCTAGGTGCATTAGTAGTCAAATTCAAAGACAATACTGTGAATGTAGGTAGTGGATATAGTGACGAGCAGCGTAGTTATATTTGGAACAATAAAGACAATATGCTTGGCAAAATCATTGAAATAAAATACAAAGAGATTACCAAAGATAAAAAGACTGGTTTGGAAAGCTTGCAATTCCCTGTATTTGTGCAGATTAGAAACGATAAGACAGAAGAAAGTTATGAATAAAGTTTATATCTTGTAACAGCAAAGTTTTACACAAAATAAATTAAACAACATTTAAAAAAGGTAGGTAGATTAATGGAAAATACATATATAAAAAGTCCACTCAATTATGTTGGAGGTAAATACAAATTATTAAAAGATATTATCCCATTGTTTCCAGAAGATATAAATGCTTTTGTAGATTTGTTTGGTGGTGGATTTAATATTGGCATAAATGTAAAAGCAGCTCATGTTATTTATAATGATATTAGTTCTCATGTTACAAGTCTACTTGAGCATATGTCAAGAACAGAAACATCAACTTTATTAGGAGAAATAGATAGTTATATTGATAAATATTCTCTTACAAAAGAAAATAAAGAAGGATACTTGAAATTAAGAGAAGATTATAATACAAATGATAAATCTCCTATGAAATTTTACACACTGTTGTGTTATGCTTTTAATAATCAAATAAGATTTAATAATCAAGGTTTGTATAATATGCCATTTGGTAAAGATAGAAGTAGTTTTAATCCTACTTTGAGAGAGAAATTTATAATATTTTCAAATCAAATACATAGCAATAAATATTCTTTTAAAAATGAACCATTTAAAAATTTTGATTTTTCAGGACTTTCAGGCAATGATTTTGTATATGCAGACCCTCCATATTTTAATAGTGTAGCAACATATAATGAAAAAGATGGTTGGACTGAAGATAATGAGAAAGATTTACTCAATATATTAGATGAGCTTAATGGCAAAGGCGTAAGATTTGCATTATCCAATAATCTCAAATATGATAATCCTTTATTAGACAAATGGAAAGACAAGTACAATGTAAATTATATTAACCATAGTTATAGTAATTGTAATTATCAGAAAAAAGATAAGAGTAAAGACATAGAAGTCTTAATTACTAACTACACAAAATAAATTAAATGAATTTAATGGAAAGCATTGACAAGGTAATTATTAGGTAGTATAATAAACCATATCGTAAGAGAGATAATACATATAAGTAAGGTGCGGTATGGTTTTAATTGTGATAATAAATTAAATGAATTGTAAATGAACCATTAAAAGATAAGGAGACATTAAGATGAGAGAAAAAAAGAATTATTGGGAAGAAATAGTTAGGGTATTTGGGTTTGAGTTGGGAGAAGAATTTAATATAATAGATGAAAATGGTAGTCAAACCCCATTTTCTCCGTATAAATTTACTGAGTGTGGAATACTAGATAAAGATGGGGACAATGCATCAACCATTTTAGTAATATTGATTAACGATGAGTATACAATTGAGAGATTACCTTGGAAACCAGAATATAGAGATACATATTGGTGTGTTTATATCGGTGGAGACGATGTTTATAAAACACACTGGAGCAACGATACTACAGACCATATGCGTTATAAACTTGGCAATTATTTTAAGACGAGAGAAGAAGCTATAAAAAACAAAGATAAAATCATCGAAATGCTACAATCGGACGAAGTGTTTGTACAATAAACAAATAATCAAAATTATATACTATATGTAGTAATAAATTAAATAATAAACACTATATATAGTATATAATTTCTGGTAAAACAGATATTTTACAAGGATGGTGAATTAATGCCTAGAAAAGAAATTAAATATTATTGTAACATTTGTGGTAAAGTACATATGATTGAAAATGAAGCTATAGAGTGTGAGAAAAGTCACTTAATACCTATTAAAGTTAAACAATTAGATTATGATATGGTAAACATTGAAAATAGATATCCTACTTCGGTATTAGTTGACTTCGATAATGGTAATAGTGTTAAGTATTACAGAAAGGAGTATTGAGAGTGAAAAAGAAGAATTATTAAAAGAAAAAGAGTATTTAGATTTTTTTAAAAAAGAATTGGATGAATATAATAGCTTACAAAAGGATGATAAATAATGAGGGAAATTTTATTTAGAGGGAAACAAAAATATGGTAGTCGGTGGGTGTATGGGTATCTTGCGGAAATAGAAACGGCTTGGGATAGATATGAATACGGCTCATTGCCTACCGAATACGAAGAAGTGATTATAAGAACTGATTTGCTCATAAGAGAATCAGTTGCAATTATCCCCGAAACTGTAGGGCAGTACACAGGGCTAGAGGATAAGAATGGAAAGAAGATATTTGAGGGGGATATTGTTAAAGATAAATGGAAAGGGTTAGGAATTGTTGAATATTCAGAAAATAATGGCTGTTGGTTGTCAATCCCTTGTGAAGATGGTTTATATCAATGTTTTAAAGATGGGGACATTAGCGAATCTGACTGTAGTAATTTTAATGTATTGATGCAACAAGGAGAGATTATCGGCAATATCCATGACAATCCAGAGTTGTTAAGGGAGGAGTGAAATGATAAGTATTTCGTTAAGAGATAAAAAAGTTGCAGAAAATTTAAAGGTTATCAATGAATTAAAGCAATTGGGGTTTTCAAATGAAGAAATACAAGAAATATATGACAAACAACTAAAAGAGAATGAGGTGACGAGTATTGATTTATCATGCCTTGTAAAATAACAATTTTACCATGACATGAGATAGGAAAGTAAAATAAATAAGGGGTGGTTTTACGAAAGTTCAAACAGTAATAAGAACTAGGGAAAGACAAAGTAGTTATTTGCATGAGCCAGCTGCATATGTTAACTTAAAAAATCTGCTAGGTGATGGTTGGATTGTTATTTTATGTAAGGAAATAGGTGACGAATTAGAATATATTTTGGAAAAGGAGAGTTGAGGAATGGGCGAGATAGAACAGGCAATTGGAATATTAGAAACACATAAGGAGAGTATTAATATTCTTACAAGTTATAACTTATCTCCGTCAGCGATAACAAATAGCATAGATTTAGCCATTCAAGCCCTACAGGAAAAGCTGGAACGTGAGGAAGGTTTTGAATTTGAATCATCAAGACGTGATAGAGAAGACCGTTGCAAACATCGTTGTTGCAATATTTGCGACAGATTAAGACAGGAAAAGGCAGAGAGGGAGAGCCCCAAACCGCTAATATCCGATGTTGATGGTTGGGAAATGCTTTGTCCTCATTGCGACACTGATTTAATGGGTGAGTTTTCAGACCCAGACGAAGAAAAATATTGTCCGTTTTGCGGTGGTGCAGTTGACTTTAGAAAAGCTTTATGTGGTAGAAAGCTGGTGAAGGAATGAATTGTATAAAAGACGGCAGATATACGGGCGATTCATGTTTTGGGTGCAAAATAAAAGTAGATGACTGTGAAATAAGAGATAAGGTTTATCGTAATAGATGGATACCTGTAAGTGAGAGGTTGCCAGCTATTATTGATGGAAGTTTAGACCATAGTGAGCTATATCTAGTAACTGTAAAAAATGATAAAAGAACATATGTATACCTTGCTTATTTCGGCAGTTGCAATGGATTTACAGGATTATTTGGTGGAGATTGGAATGATTATGTTATTGCATGGCAACCACTACCAGAACCGTATAAGGATGTGACCAAATGAATGGATTACTTAAAAAGAAAGTTACATATGAAGGAAATGGGTATCTTGTAGAACTACACAACAAGTATGGGTTTGTTAATACTACATTTGTAAATATTAAAATTAAAAAACTATTCTACTATAAACCATTGGATACTATTCGAGTTGACGAGATTAATTTATATCAATATAAAGACAGTCCTGATTACTATATTAAAATTATAGAAGTGGCTTTTGACAAATATACAAAAGATAACCAGATTAAGAACAAAGAAAAATTAAAAGAGACACGATTAAAAGAGTGGGGTGGTAAGATAGAAACATTAATAATACCACCACCAAAAGGTGTGAATATAGAAATTGGTAGTCCAAATGTACCTTTACCATATGGTATACCCAAACCACCTCCATCGGCTAGATAGAGTATAAGGTAATATAATGTATGTTTTACACAGGTAATATTAGAAAGGGGTTGACCTCAAATTAGATACCAAGATATAACAATAGAACAAGCTTTGCACTATCAAGAGCAAGGATACATAGTAGTTTGTGATGGTGATTATTTAGTTGTAAGTATTAAAAAAGAAGATGTTAAAACAAATTAAACAAATACATAGAAAAAGAGGAATGTATGACACAAATTATATTAACCATTTGCATGAAAATATTAGACAGTTTCGTAACAACTACAAAGTCAATCTTCGTGTACAAGAATAAAACTTTACTAGCTTCATTAATGGTAGGATTTTCAAATTTCTTATTCATTACAGTAATAGGAAATGTAGTATTATCAAACAGTATTTATATAAATATGTTTGTTGGATTATCTTCAGCAATAGGAGCTTATGGAGCTATGAAACTAAACAATTGGTTTTCAAAAGACAGATTGTACTTTAATCTGATTACCTGCGACTCAAGAGAAGCCGTAGTATATTTTGTTGAATATCTACGATTACATAAGATTGAAAACATTGTTACGGATAGCTATACAAAAGAATGGACTAAAACATTGGCAGTACAAGCATTTGCAAACACAAGAAAACAAAGTAAATTAATTAATAAGTTCTTAGATGAAAACAGTACAAAGTATCTACGCAAGATTTTAGAATAGGGAGTGATATTATTTACTACTGCAAAGATTGTGGAAACATTTTTTCAAAAACAAAAACTATAACAGAGCAACACGGTCTAACAATTCCACCATATGAACACATCGAAGTATGTCCTATATGTAATAGTACCGATTTCAAGGAAACATACAGATGTGCTTTATGTGGTGATTATATAGATGATGATTACATTATACTTGACGATGGAAAGAAGGTGTGTCAAGGTTGCCATGTAAAAGTTGAATTTTAATAGGAATAAGGAGGTGGTGGTATCAGGGTATTTAAAAGAATGTTGGTAATAATACCTTTACCATTATTACTAGCAAGTTCGTTAAATTATCAAGCTGTACCAGAAGAAAACAAATTAAATGAATATGCAAAAAATACAGAAACAAGTATAGAAACAAATTCTGTTGTTTTTACAACGGAAATCAAAACGGTTGATTTTTCAGCTATAGAAGTTACTGAAGATAATAAAGTAGTGGAAGTTTCAACTCCTGTCAAATCTTATTCAGATAGTGACTTAGACTTACTAGCAAGATTGATACACGCTGAAGCTGGCTGTAGTTGGATGACAGATGAACTACAAATGAGTGTAGGAAACGTAGTTTTAAATCGAGTAACCGATGATAGATTTCCAAACACAATTGAAGAAGTCATATATCAAAAAGGTCAATATGCTTGTATTAAAAATGGTATGATTGATAATAAACCGTCTGAACAAGCTGTTAATAATGCTAGAAGATTGTTAGAGGGTGAAAGAGTTTTGCCAGAGAATGTTATATGGCAATCAGAATTTCCACAAGGGGATAAAGTTTATAAAACATATCCAGATGAGATATTAGGGAACACAACTTATTTCTGTTACTAATGCCTGTGACAGACGATAGAAATTGTCAAGGTGAATAGCTATAGGATAAATTAAATAAAAACGCTGTGACAAGCATAGGAGGATAATAATTAATGCGGTGTGAAATAAAATGGCACGTAGATATGTGGCAAGAAATTAAAGATGATGCTTTGTTTACCATACATAAAGAGAACGGGAAATATCCTACATCTAAATGGAAGTTAGATATTTTAAAAGCAGAACACAGTCCAATTAGAACTGGAAGATTAATTATTAATGTGTATGATGTGCCAAGTTTTGTTATCGGACATTTTGTTAGGCACAATCAAGGGTTTACCCCTTTTGTATCTAGTTTAAGAAATGATAGAGCAGATTATGATGAAACACCAAATAGAAATACTCTTAATAATCTACGCTTTGATGGAAACTTTCAATCATTTATTAATATCAGTAGAAAGAGATATTGTGGACAGGCAAGCAAAGAAACTACAGAAGTTTGGGATATGATTATGAAAGCTGTAAAAGAATTTGAGCCAGAGTTATATTATGTATGTGTTCCAGAATGTATATATAGATGCGGCTGCTCTGAAATGAAGATGTGTAAAGAAATGAAATTTATAGAATTTCTAAGTAATATTTTGAACACAGGCTCACTTTTTAATATTACGGAAAGATATAGATTATATCACAACCTTATGGGAAACGAGGTAAAACTTTAATGAAATATGATAAACCTTTATTACTAATTGTAGGTTCTTCGGGTAGCGGAAAAACCACGTTGGTTGAAACACTTGAACAAAAGTATGGGTTAAAGACAGTACAATCTTACACCACACGTCAACCTAGGTATGAAAATGAAACTGGTCATACTTTTATATCAGAAAACGAATATGATAAACTGACTAATAAGGTTGCTCACACCTTTTACAATGGTCATAGGTATTGTACTACTAAAGAGCAGCTTGACCAAGTAGATACATATGTTGTTGATGTGAATGGTGTAATTACTTGCAAAAACAACTATCATAACAAAAAGTTAATTGTAATTGTACTTACTGTTAATCCATTTGTCAGGGCATATAGAATGTTTAAACGTGGCGATAAGATTAAAAATATAATCTCAAGGCTTGTATTTGACCACAAAGAATTTAAAAATGTTAAAGCTATCGCAGATTATACCATTAAGAATAAAAACTTAACCGATACTATGGCAGATATATTAAAGATTTGGGGTGATAGAGAGTGAATGAATATAAATCCATTGTTTATATAAGTCATCCATCAAAGGGCAAGCAAGAAAATACGTTCAAGGCAGAAGAATTAATTAAACAATTACACAAAGAATTTCCAGATTACTTATTTGTTAGTCCACTACACGCTTTTGGGTTTATGTATCACGAAGTTGATTATATAGACGGTTTAGAAATGTGTTTGTGGTTACTTAGTAAATGCGATTGTATGTGGGTATTTGGTGATATTGAGGATAGTGTAGGTTGCAATGCTGAAATAGCATATTGCCAGAAAAATAAGATACCATACATAGTAATAGGTGATAAGTGTAATGGAAATGTAGTGAGTTTAGATAAGAAGTGTTTGCAGTGTTCTTTAGCTGATATGAGTGATGAGTGGTTAGAGTGTAGGAAGAATGAGTTGCAGACCATATATAATAACATAGCCATTATTTAAAGAATTATTTGAGGAGAGTGAATTAATGTTAAAGTTTTATACTTCCCATTGTCCTAAGTGTACAGCATTAGCTAGGTTAATGGATGACAAAAAGATTAAATATGAAGTGATTGACAAAGAAACAGAATACATAGCAATAGCGGAAGCCAATGATATAAGCTCTATGCCGTTTGCAAGTTTAGACGGAAAGATTATAGATTCAAAAGAACTACAAAATTACATTAAAAATAATTAAACGTGTGACATTATAGGAGGAACTTATGTATTTTAAAACATCTTACGAACCAGAATTTGACGATTTATATATGTATCTTAAATCGAAATATCCAGACAAACTATTTGATTTAGAGGGTATTGGAAAACAGTTGGATATGGGTAAATTTAGTAAAGAATTTTTTGAATCTGCTACAACAACAGCAGATGTTAGTGTTGATGCTAATAGTAATGTGGACGATATGACAATTGTAGCTTATGAAAACGAGTTACCAAAACCACTATCCAGATTAAACTCAATGTACTTAATTTGGAAATATGGAAAACAAATGTTTGGACTTGAATTTGCAAATAAAATGATTGAAAAAGAACTTGTTGGAGTATATTACATTAATGATTTATCGAATGTGCAGAAACCATATTGTTTCAATTTTAGCACTTATGACGTTATGACAAAAGGATTGCCGTTTGTCAAAAAAATAAATTCTCAGCCACCAAATCACTTATCAAGTTTTTGTGGTCAATTAGTCCATTTTACAAGTTACGCAAGCAATCAAGTTATGGGTGCAGTTGGATTAGCTGATTTATTAGTGGTGATGAGTTATTATGTACAAAAAGAATTAAACGAATATCCTTCTAATTCTGAATATATTTGGAAACAAGTAAAGCAAGAACTGCAATCTTTAATATATTCTATGAATCAGCCATTTAGAGGTGGTTTACAGTCTGGATTTTATAATATATCAATCTATGATAATGATTTCTTGGATACTATGTGTGAAGAGTACATTTTTCCAGATGGCTCTAACCCTGAAAAAGAAATGGTTAAAAAATTACAAGATGTATTCTTAGATTTAATGAATGAAACTATGGATATAAGTCCTATTACCTTCCCTGTCACTACAGCTTGCTTTTGTATTGATGAAGAAAAGAACATTAAAGATTTAGAGTTTTTAGATTATATTGCGAAAAAGAATCAGAAGTGGGCATTTATTAATATTTACGCTGGTGAAACTAGCACATTAAGTTCATGCTGTAGACTGCGGTCAAAAAAGGATAATCAGTATTTAGGCTATACAAACTCATTTGGTGGTGCAGGAACACAGGTAGGTTCTTTTGGAGTGGTTACATTAAATTTGCCTAAGTTAGCTCTTTTATCCAAAGGTGATAAAAATATATTCTTTAATTTGCTTGAAGAAAACGCTGAATACATAATAAAAATTAACCACATTAAGAGACATATTTTAAACAAGAGAAAAAGTATTGGTGCGTTACCACTATACACTCATAACTTTATGAGTATGGAAAAACAATATGCTACAATTGGTTTAACGGGCATTTTCGAGTGTATTCATTTCTTAGGCGAAGATATTTTGGAAGATGAAGGTCAAAGCTTGTGCCAAGAAATTTTACAGTTTTTAAACAACATCAATGATAAAGCAGATGCTAAATATAAGTATGCTCACAACTTAGAACAAACTCCATCTGAAAATTCAGCAATTAAACTAGCTTCAAAAGATAAATTATTAAAACTTCAAAATGAATTTGACTTATACTCAAACCAGTTTATTCCGTTAATTGTTACATCTAATGTTTTAGACCGTATTAAGCTACAGGGTATGTTCGATGGAGAATTTTCGGGCGGCAGTATCTTGCACGTAAATTGTGACACAAGAATTGGTAATTACGAAGATATTGCGGATATGATTAAGACTACTGTGAAATGTGGCTGTATCTATCATGCTATTAACTATAATTTACAAAAGTGTGAAGATGGTCATATGAGTGTAGGTAAAGGGGATATTTGTTCTGTGTGTGGCAAACCAATTACAGATAATTATATTAGAGTTGTTGGATTTATTGTAAATGTTAAGAATTTCCATGAAACTCGTAGAAAATCCGATTATGCCCATAGACAATTTTATTCTGATAAGAATATTGGTGTATTGTAAAATAATGGTAAGTCTGAAACCCTTGTAAATAGGGAACTTTATAAAGAGAAAAAGGTGGTAAAATGCGTATTTTATCTACTCAATATACTCTTGCTACAAAATCTTTTGAAATATATGTTGCTGGCTGTCGAGGTGTCGATGGTCAGCATTGTAAGAACTGCCATAACCCCGAAAGTTGGAATTTCAACCAAGGGGAAGTATTTAATGATGGATATTTCAAAGAAAAAATAGCAAGCAAGATTATCGAGTTTAATTTATTAGTTAAGAATATTATGATTTTTGGTGGCGAACCATTAGACCAACCAATTGATGAATTAACTGATATGTTGATTAAATTAAATGAATTAAACAAACCAATATGGCTATTCACTAGAAACAAGATAGATGAAGTTCCATATGAAGTAAAAAACTATTGTGATTATATTAAATGTGGAAGTTATATTCCAGAATTATCTACAGACGATAATATCCAATATGGTATTAAATTAGCCACAAGCAATCAGCACATTTATAGGAAAGGAATGGATTATTAATGCAGATTATATTAAATTATGATAAGGCAAAAGTAAAAGAAATTAAAGAAGCACTAAAGAATAATGATGGTTATTGTCCTTGTTCTATAAAGAAAAATGAAGATACAAAGTGTATGTGCAAATCATTTAGAGAACAAACATCTGAAGGTTTATGCCATTGTGAATTATACTGTAAGGTTAGATAATAGGAGAAGGTGTTTCACATTTCAAGATACTTAAGTGAACTACCCTCGACTAAAGTCGAAGGCTTCTAGGAGCTAAGTTCACCAGATTCAGTATTTAGAAACAAATACTACGATAGAATACTCATGACACCTATGGTTGACGCATCAGACCATTGCTCTGTCACTTATATTTAAGTAATGCTAAGGTAAGGCATGGTGATATAAGTGTAAAAAGGTATTTTATCATTATCGAGATGAAGTCGGATTCTTATTATGGTAACAGTAATAAGATACGCATAACTTGTCATTAGACAAAGTATTTTTCGAAAGGATATTTTTAAAATGGTATATGTAATAAGCTATGAGGGAGAGCCATTAATGCCTTGTGCAAATGTAATAGCTAGACTACTGCTTAAACAAGGAAAAGCAAAAGTTAAAAGAACAACGCCATTTACTATCAAGCTTCTATGTCAGACAACTACATATACACAAGATTTAATACTTGGAGTAGATACAGGTAGTCGTTATATAGGAAGTGCAGTTGTAAATGATAGTGGAGATATTTTGTATTTGTCACAAATAGAAATAAGAAATGATATTTCAGATAAAATGAAGCAAAGAAGTAAATATAGAAGAAATAGACGTAACAGGAAAACAAGATATAGAAAACCAAGATGGGAAAACAGACATAATAGTATTAAAAAAGACAGATTCTCACCTACAATGACCAGTAAAATCAATAGTCATTTAAAAGAAATTAAATTTGCAAATTCTATTTTGCCAATATCAAAAATAATACTAGAGACGGCTACCTTTGATGCACATATGCTTAAAAATCCAAGTGTCTTATATAACAAATGGTTATATCAAAAAGTTATTAATTATGGATTTGCAAATACTAAGGCTTATGTTTTAACAAGAGACAATTATACTTGTCAATATTGCAAAGGTAAATGTAAAGATAATAAGCTAGAAGTTCACCATATTATTTTTAAAAGAAATAAGGGTTCAGATGAGCAGGAAAATCTTATAACCCTATGCAAGAGTTGTCATGATAAACTTCATAAGAATGAGATTGTTTTAAAGAATATTGGTAGAGTAAAAGGACAATTAAAACATGCTACTCAAATGAATAGTATAAGAACACAATTATTAAAACAATTAGATTGCGAAGAAACTTTTGGATATATAACAAAAGAACACAGACAAATGATGCAACTACCCAAAGAACACTATATGGATGCAATTGCAATTGCAAGTCAAGGTAAAAATGTTGTATTTAAAACAGATGAAATAGTATTTAAAAAATGTGTATCAGATGGTGATTATCAGCAAACAAAAGGAATTAGAAGTGAACAAAAAATACCCACAGGGAAAATTCAAGGATTCAGAAAATTTGATAAGGTTAACTATTTAGGCAACGACTACTTCATAAAAGGTAGAATGTCAACTGGATATGCTATTCTTATGGATATAAAAGGTGATAAAGTTCAATTGAAGCCTATTCCAAAGTTTAATAAGATGAAAAGAGTTCAATCCAGAAAAACAATAATGACAAGTACAAAACCGTTGAGATTCATCTCATGACTGAAGTCGCGAGTGTTCTCTCAACATAAAATAAATAAATTAAACAACTAAAAGGAGATAATAATATGAGAATAGAAATTAATAATATGGACTTACACGAAATTGATACAATTATTAAATTTGCAAAAGTAAAAGATAATGCAATTATTCCAAGTAAAGATGATGAAAACGCAGGCTATGATATATATGCTTGTTTTAATGAAGATTTTATTATTATAGAACCACATGAGACAAAAATGATACCTACTGGAATAGCTAGTTCTTGTTCACCAGAATATTACTTCCAACTACTTGAGAGAGGTTCAACAGGAACAAAAGGAATAGCACAGCGTTGTGGTGTAATTGACTCTGGTTATAGAAATGAATGGTTTGTACCAATTACAAATACTACCAATAAAACACTTGTTATTTCAAAGCCGTCTGAAAAAGAAATGTTAGATGGAATAAAACTATTTCAAGAAAATTGTATAATCTATCCATATACAAAAGCTATCTGTCAGGCTGTATTATTGCCAGTACCAAGAACAATAGTTGAAGAAGTTTCATATGAAGAATTAAAAGCTATTAAGTCAGAACGTGGTGATGGTAAGTTAGGTAGCACAGGCAAATAACCACTTAAAATAAATTAAAAGAATTATACGTATTAATTGACAATCCATCCAGAATGTGCTATTATAATGAAGTGGAAATAAACGGAAACATGTAGTATTATACAAATAATAATGGAAGTGATGCCGAAACACCAAATTTATATCACAATACGCAAAGTTAATAAAAAGATAGCTTACATAGGAGGATTTTCAATGAATTTAGAAAATGACCAAAAAAACACTGCTAAAATCAAGCATTTCAAGCCCTCAATTTCTAGTAAAAGTCCAGTTTTACAAGAAGTGGAGATTATCTTGGAAAATAGCGATAAATTTAGTATAATGCCACAAAACATTAAGAAACTTACGTTTTATAATGGGGACGATGTGTATATTGGCGATAATTTATATAGCATAGTCGAAAAAGATAAAGACGATGATTATATCCCATATGAACTTAGCATGATATTAGATAAGACCGCTAATATTCCTATAACATTAGAAGATACCGACATAGAAACAACCACGTTTAACTTATTGCGATTAAATACCATTGCTAGTATTAAATTAAATTTCATAGATAACCAGACAAAAAATATATACATAAAGTGGTACGAAGATGAAACAAATGAATGGTCTAGTTCAGCCACCAACGAATATCAATTATTAATAACAAACAAAGATGAAACAATTATAACTGTTAACAAATTAAATAAAAACTAAAACAAAGGAGAGTTTCCAATTAAGGTTGCTCTCCTTTTCTTATTGTTAAGGCTTAATATATTTACTAAACAGTTTGACCATATCTATACAATAAGCCGTTTTATAATGTTTATCTTTCCATTCTAAATACTCTGTATAACGATTCTTTGAAGCTAATTTAGATAATCCAAATCTATTTTCAATGTCCTCTGGTGAAGATATACCAAGTAATTCAAACAAGGGAAAGGGTGCTAAGAATAATGCCGTAAAACAGTCAGCTTCATGCTCAAAGAAAGTCAAATGTATTTTAGAGTCTAAACTGTTTTCTGGTAAAGTATAATTTTTATTATTCATAAATTCCACAAATTTACAAAAACATATCTCCTTGCTTAATTCCACATTATAACTATCGTTTATTTCAGTAGCTTGTTTTAAATATTCGTTCATTATTAAGTTATTAAGTTCTGCAAAGTGACCTAAATAGCAATGACCTATCTCATGTGCTAACGTCCATCTTTGTCTTCCTACTACCATATTTGTATTATACAATATAACAAACTTGTTCTCATTTAGATTATAAAAACTACATCCTGTCTTACTATTACAGTGTCTTATTGTTGTTTCCATATCTACATTGACTACTTTCATAAAATGCTCATATGTCCACAGCCTGTAGTTTACAAAATAGGTAATTATTTTAGGTAAATCTAACGGAAAAGCTAACAAAGATGGGTCTATCTCTTCAATATGCCGAAATAATTCTAAGACTTGGTGTTCAATGTATTTATAACGAACATTCTTTTTATTTTTATTATTATCAGCCGCCATCGTCATCTCCCAAATCGCTTGAGAAAGCTTTCTCAAACATAAGTTTATTTATTTCCATCATTTTCTTCTTGTCACCCGAATCTAATTTTTCATATGCTCTCTGTAATGAAATAATATTCAAATCTTTGTACTTATCGTTTCTACCAAGCAAACAATCAATTGTCACTTCAAAATAATCTGCAATTTTTATAGTTGTTTCAGTATTTGGCATACTTATTCCCCGTTCCCATAAACTAATACTTCTGTCAGATACGCCTAATTCTTTTGCTAGTTCTGGCTGACTAAGGCTTTTGTTTTTTCTTAACTCTTGAAGTTTTTTTGAGAACACAATACTCCTCCTTTCGTGTATTATTTTTATTTTTGTCATTTTTTGTGTGGCATTCTTATACAAAAAAACAAATAATATTATGTTGTTTAAAGGAAAATTATACATTGACACATAATTTTTTATGTGATACCATATATAGACAACAAAAGATATTTGTTATGCCAATTATATAACACATAATTTATTATGTCAACACAATATTGTATACACAACATAGGGAGGATTATCACAATGACAGTATCAAGGGAATTGTTACAAACAGTGTGTATGTTAGACGGTGGAAAAGAAGAGATGTTGGAAATATTAAAAGGGATAGGAGATGTCTCTGAACTGATTGGAGATTCTGTTATAGCTGAAGAAGCAGAAGGGTTAATCGAATACATAGAAAACATTTAACAATATTATTTATTTCTTATCATATTTACACATTTGTATCATATATTTAAACTAAACAGATAAATAGGTGTGATTATATGATAAGGAATAACGTATATTATCAACAAAATCAGATGCAGCAACAAAGAAATATGAATGTCCAACAAAAGACAAAAACCCCAAAGAAAAAACAAATCAGACTTTCTATATCTTTTAAAGACAATGAAATTTGGTTATATGATGAATTAAAGAAATACTCATGCCCTTCAGCACATGTAAAAGATATATTGTCAGAACATTTCTCTAATAAAAGTGAAAAGGAGTGTTGATATATGTTATTTGAGCAGAAAAGCAAAGATAATAGTATTAGTTTGCTTGACACTGGACTTACTGCAATTGCTGGAGGAATTGCGGCGGCAACATTGTATCCACCCTATGCTGTTTATGGGTTTGGAATTATGGGAATAGGAGCATTTAGTATCACTTATTATGTTAAAACTTGGAGTAAATTTGATAGGATATTTAAAAATCTTAAAATGGGCGTTGGGGTGTCTTATCCAATATTAAAAGAGAAAAAGAAAACGGATATTAGTACTATTTACTGTTTTACACTACCATGCGGATTAAGTGTAAAGGCTTTTGACAATAATAAAACCGCCATAGAGCAGTATTTGGGCAGAGAAATAGAAATTAAATACACCTATAAAGAAATTGAAATTGAAGTATTCGAGAAATCCTCCTCAACTGCTATAGTAAATTATATTTCAACTAAAATTAAAGGAAATGTCCCAATAATGATTGGGTATGACCGTAGGGGTGAATTAATTACATCGGATTTGTCTGACGGTGAACCACATATGATTATTGCAGGTGAAACTGGTTCGGGTAAATCTGTTTCCCTTAGAAGTATTATAACTAATTTAATTTTAAACAGTAATTGCAAGCTACATTTAATCGACTTGAAACGTGGTGCTGAATTTTCTGTATTTGCTAAAAGCAGTAGAGTAGAAACATTTGCAAGAACTCGAAGTGAAGCTGAAAAGGTTTTAATTGAGATTAAATCAGAAATAGAGCGTAGATATGATTTGTTTTTTGATAATGATGTGGCAGATATAAAGGAGTATAATATAAAGCATAAATTTAAAAAGTTAGACTATCAGGTTGTTGTAATTGATGAATTTGCAGATTTACATGGTGAAAAAACTACAATTGAAATACTAGAAAGCGTAGCTGCACTCGCTAGAGCCTGTGGAATACATTTGGTTTTAGCGACACAAAGACCAGACCATAAGATTTTAAACGGACGTATCAAGGCAAATGTAGCAACCGTGTTAGGACTAAAAACTATGTCAGAAGTTAATAGTCGTATAATCATCGACCATGCTGGACTTGAACATTTAAGAGGAAAAGGTCATGGAATATTCAAGCGTGGTAAGGAAACGGAAATGCAATCCCCTTATTTATCTGTTGAGGATTGCAGAAATTTAATAAAGCATACCTATATTGATAAACACAAAGAGATACCTAAAGAAACGCAAGATATTGATTTTGACAGCTTAAAGGAGTTGTTTAAATGATAACCAAACGTGATTTTGAGGTAATTGAGTTTATCAGAACATATAAGGTTGCTACTACTGACACTTTGTATTATTTCTTTTATCCAAGCATAAGAGTTGCACAAAATAGACTAAAGGTTTTAGCAGATAAAAAGTTATTGAACCGTTCCAGAGCCACAATTAACAACCAATACGTCTATTCCATCAAAAAAATAAACCAACTAAGACATTCCTTATTGGTAACTGATTTCTATAGGGAACTGTCCAAGGTGTCCGAAGTTGCATTTTTCACAATTGAGCCACAAATTGCACATTTCCGTCCAGATGCGATTTTCGGGTATACTGTCAACGGGAAAGACTTTATCGGATTGTTAGAAGTTGAAATTTCCCATAAAGGATTCGATTATTTCAAATATTCTGACAGTAATATTGTTTCTTCTTTACCTGCTAAACCTAAATTATTTATAGTTGGCGATAAAATTAATTTGACCAACAAAAAGATAGATTTTGATTTTGCCATTATAAATACTGATTTTAAAGGTATGCGTTTGGCTATTCGTTAAGGTGTTCGTTTGGTATACGTTTCGTCTGTACGTCCATATCCTTAAACCTGCCTATTTTGGTGGGTTTATTTTTATTTTTAAATCCTTTATTTCCCTTTTTTATTTCTTTTTATTTTTTTAAGTTCAGCTCGTCTGTTTGGTTTGTTCTGTTCAACTGCTTTCCACTGGTTTCAACCTTGAAAGTGCTTGTATGGTGCGGTTTTATCCTTTTTTTGTTAAATGGATATAGGAAAGCTACTCCATTTGTGTTAGGCGTTATAAGGTCAAGTATTATATGGCTTGTCATTCCCACTATTAATCCAGTGCCTAATGATATATTCAACACTGAAATCGTCAATCCGATAATAGCAATAAAAAGCAAACTGTGCGTGAATGTGCGATGCCCGAACATAGCAAATATCATTGTTGATACAGGCTGTATCTTCCTGCCGAACTTTGATTTTGGATGGTCAATATCTGGCAGCAGTCCACCAATCCAAGAACCACCAATAAAATATAATAGCTGAAGTTCAATTCCCATTTGCTTACCAAAATACACAATCCCATAACCTAAAACAACTGCACCAATTACATGAGCCTCACTTGTCATTTGAACAACCTCCGTATGAATATATCAACGCAAGCACATTAATACAAAGTTTGTCCATATAATTAAGTTTTAATACTCTATGTATGTTTAATATCTGAAACTACTTATTTTCTCTGCTATGTAATAATTTATATAAAGTTGGTCTTGAAATATTTAGATTTTTCGCTAACTCGCTCTTACTTATTTCACGATTTTTATATCTTTCATATTGCTGATTAAATATATTTTCATCTATTTTGGACGAGTTTCTACCTTTATATACACCCTTATTTTTTGCAATTGCTATACCCTCTCTTTGACGCTCTAAAAGATTAGTTCTCTCAAACTCATTAATTGCGGCTATCATAGTAAGCATTAATTTGCCTGTTGGTGTAGTTGTATCTAAATTTTCCTTGTTACTAACTAATCTAACATTTTTATTTTTCAATTGTTCAACCAAATCTAATAAATCAATTGTACTTCTTGCTAGTCTTGAAAAATCATGTATAAATATTGCATCACCTTCTCTAGCAAATTCCATCATAAGTTTAAGCTGTGGTCTATCCATATTCTTTCCACTAATCTTTTCTACGAACCACTTTTCAATATTATGCTTTTTCAAAGCTTCAAGCTGTCTATCTTCACTTTGTTCTATTGTACTAACTCTCACATAAGCCATGTTCATTTTAATCACCTTTTTTAGAATTTTGTAAAAGAATGTCTTAGAAGTTATTAACACTCTGTAAAATATACCTTATTATAACCCTATTTTTACAACAAATCAATATATCTTAAACTGTAAATTTAAAGTACACCCTATATTTACAAAATTTTGTTGACATTCAGTTGCTATGGGTTTATAATTATTTTACACAAAAGAATGGGAGATGTTTTTATGAAATTTAAAAAAGGTTTAATGGTATTAGGAATGACAACACTTATGTGTTCATCAGTTGTATTTGGTGCAGTAAACCATCAAAGAGTAGAAGCTACCATTGTAACAAATAAAATTATAAAAGATAATCAGCAGGTTTTACAAGGGACAGAGTTAATAAATTATAATGGCTCTTTGTATGTACCATTAAGAAAATTCGGTGACACTACGGGAATAACAATAAACTATAAAGATGGTGTTGTGTATTTGGGCAATAACAATACTATACCAGTCGATAACACAGCTAGTGCAACTAATTTATATAGCAAATATGAAGATGTTTTACCATCTCTAAACAAAAATGGTGGAGCAACTAAAGTAAGAGACACTGAATATTATAAAAATCTCCAAGATTATATAGACGAAGCACATAGACTTATCAAGGGGACACTAAAAGACCCAATGAGTGTTGTATTCGATTATGATAGAGAAGGGTATCCTGAAATATGGGTATCAGATGGTGTTTTGGTTATATGCGTAGATTATAAAGCCAAAAATAGTTATGGTGGATACGAAAACGGTTCTAATGTAGTTGTTTTTACGGGACTTGATATTGCTACAGGTGGCATTATCTAATAAAATCAAAAAGTAAAAAATAGGACTACAAATTAATGTAGTCCTTTAATTTATTCTTAAATAACTTTGTAATATTCCATAATAACACTTACAATTCTTTCTGCAATATCAACATCACATCTCTGTAGGATTATTCTCATTCTACCTTGAGATATTACAGCTTTACAACATGACGGTTTTTTGATACTGTTCATTAACGCTTCCACAAAAAAAGCTACCAACGTATTTTCTGTAGGTAGCTGAAGCTCAACATTAAATTTTATATTATTATCGGTGTCATAAGCTTTCTGTAATAGTTTGTTATGCTTACCAGTTGTGAGTTTCTTTAAATGTTCAGCAAATCTTTCTTCTGGATGGCGTTTAGTTTCACCTATGTATAGGTACTTTCCGTATTTATCAGTAATAGAATAAATAGTTGTTATGCCACTTGTTTTAGCTGTTTTAGAAGTCTTAGGAGTTTTACTTTTTACCTGCGACTTAATTTTTGTTGCCATTAGACCAACTCTTTCTATTGTTTAATTTATTTTATAGTAATAATTATACTTCAAAGTTATCTTTATTTTTGCCAATCTTGCTTTTGTCTTCCTTAATATAATGTCTGCGAGTAGTGTCGATACTTTCATGGTTCAATAATACCGAAACTTCCTCCAAAGACATTCCTGCATTCTTCAACAAAGTTGCACCTGAATGTCGCCAATCATGAGGATGAAGAGTCAAAATACCTATCATTTCTCCAACTTTTTTAGTCCAATCTGATAAAGAATTTACACCAGCTTGTTTATATTCTCCAGCATATTTTGTAACAAACACATACTTACTATCTATTCCATCAGCTTTTCGCTGTTCTTGTAATTCTAATAACAATGATTTAACTTCTTTCGAGAAAAACAATGTAACAATTTTTCCTTCTTTCTCAAGAACATCGTCAACCGTTCTGTTTTCAAAATCTATCTGTTCCCACATAATATTACTTATAGCTGTTACTCTTGCCATTGTAGACAATGATAACATAATATATGTGGTTAATTGTAAATCACCGTGTTCTTTTAATTTTTCTTTAACTTCATCACATTGTGCTTTTGTAAGAAATGTTTGAACTACAACAGGTAATCCCTTACGAGGTCTTGATAAAAATTCACACGGGTTCTCTGTTATTAGCTTTTTTCGTCTAAGGAATTTATAAAAAGCACTAATACTAGCCATTCTTCTTTTAATTCGCTCTGTATTGTTGCCATATTCTTTGCACATAAAAATCATTTCTTCTATGTCATCTTCTGTTAAATCTTTAATAGATTGATTTCCTTGTTCTTTATATATGTATCTAAACCATGCCTTAATGTCGCACTCATAAGAATAAATACTTTTTTCTGATAGTTCTCGCATCTGCATATCTCGTACATATTTTTTCAATAGAGATAAATTTTCTGCATTTATCTTATCATCTGTTACTTCTTTTCCAATTTGAAGCAACCGACTACGTTTTACGTTAGCCAAACGACATCACCAACTTTCTCTCTTTATAAAATTCCCTATTTATAAGGGTTTCAGACCCTTAATTTTCTTCTGAAACTCACACGACTAAAGTCGCATGGTTCTTATCTTATTAAACTTCTCTTATACTCTCATTTACGATGTTGATTGTATTTTACAACATATAAGAACTAATTAATTGTAATAAGACTTTCACTACCAATCTCTCCAATGAAAGAATTAGCGATAGTATATAGGCTCGTTTCAAAACCTATTTTTAATACTTATATTCCCATACTGCTTATTAATTTACATCCATTGTTTTTTAATTCTCTTAATCTTGCTATTTCTTTATCATGTAATAATTTAAAGTCATCATAAGTTTCAAAACATAATTGTCTATTAATTGCTTCCAAATCACTTGAAACATTCATTATCAAGAAAGCAGAATAAAGGTCACGTTGTACTTCAATATTTTCATTCCATCTGATACTTAATTCTTTCTTATTATATTCATCTGTAAAATGATTATATTGACTAGCTTTAACTTTTTGAGTATTTATCTTTAATAACTCTAAGTTATCATATTTAAGTTTACGGTCAATTATATCTAATAGCATAGCAGGTGCTTTATTTGCAAGAGATTTACCAAATCGTTTCTTTTTATTAAACTTACCATTCTTATCTTTGGTTATATTTTTAGCTCGTTTTTGTAATGCTTGGAATTGCATTGTTTCAACTAATACTCTATCACCTAAAGATATGATAGTATTTGCCAATCTTTCATGCGATTGTTTCCTAATACACGCTTGCTTTCTTTGAAGTTCTCTTAATTCATTTTGAGTTTTAATATATTTATTGCTCTTATTCCACACAAGCTTAATACCATATTTAATAGTACCATTATCATTATAATTATTAGGATTATTTGAACGTCTTTGCCTATCTAATTTTCGTAGTAATATTCGTTTTTTATGCTCAATATTATCAACTTCTGGACAAAGCTCTAATAATTTTACTTCTGACTTACTAGAATAAGCAATAGTTCTAGTTCCTATATCAATACCTATATTACCCAAACCAACATTGTGTTTTATTTCTCCTGTTTTTATATCATATTTTATAGGAGGAACTCCCTCAATCATAAGTTGAACGTAATATTGATACTTCCCTCGGATTAGCTTTCTAACTATCCTACAAAACTTAATTCTATCTTGAATGGCTTTTTGAGCATAGTAATCTTTTTTATTTATAATTATAGGCAATTTTAACCCTTGCCATAATATGTACCTATTAAAATATCTCATACCACTTTTATTCCACTTATTCTCTATTGTATTATATTCATTGACTTTATCAAAATTAACCCCATTGCCATTACCAAAAAGTAATTTGTCAAATTTAGTCCATACTCTATTAGCAATCGCTTGTGCTTCTAAACTGCCAATATTATCTTTAAAATGCTTATACATAGGCTTAACATCTTCATGCAGTGAATATTGTGATAATTCATATTTTAGATAAATTTGATTTAGTTCCTTATACAACGCTTTTCTAGCCTTGATAAATTCTCTTGAATGTTTCATATCTTCTGCATATAATGCCTTATTAATTGGTTTTAATGCCTTTTTAATTACATTATATTCTTTACTCTCTAGCATTAGTTTGTATCTTTTTAAGACCTTATTGGTTAGACTATTTGATATATTCCTTGCAATTTCTAATCTTTTATCTATTACATCTTCTTGGAATTTTTGAGTGTTCAATTTTAGAGTTAAAACATATGTAGAAGATTTTGATTTAATCACAATATTCACCTCACTTTCTGCTATGTAATTTACATTTCTTCTATGTATTCTATCAAATCTTGAGTCTCAACCATAACATTATTTTCCTTAATTACATCAGCAATTTCTATAACACCGTCTAAAACACTCAATATCTTATCTTTCATATTGGGTATAATAAATAGTGTTTCTAATAAAGCAGATGAAATTTTTATGTATGTATTGGATTGTTCAAATACGTGTTCTGTTTGCTTATTTGATTGCTTAGTCATATTAATCTCTCCTTTGTATTATGGTTCAATATGTATATTTTGTTTACAAGAAGAATTATAATATATATGGGAACATATATCAATATACATTATTACCAAATATGCACCCATATATTTATGATAATTGTATATGTACCCATATTTCTAAATATGTTATAATATCTTATAACAAATATGGAGGTGGCTTATATGGCTTCTGATGCACAGCGAAAAGCAGCTGATAAATATTTAAAAGAAAAAACAGATGAAATCAAAATCCGTGTGCCTAAAGGTAAGAAAGAAATTATTCAAAATTATGCCAAAAAACAAGGTGAAAGTGTTAATGGATTTATCAATCGTATTATTGATGAAAAAATAGATAAATAAATTAAATTTCTATGTCTGTAGTCAGAATTGTGATTTTACACAGTCTATTATCCCACAGCACAGTACACCCAAAAGCTTCAGCAATTAATCTAATTGGCACAAAAGTTCTCTCATCTTTAATAACTGGCATTTGGTCTAGTGTTTTCTTGTAACCATCTACAATAGCGTAGTCTTTACCAATCCATAGGTAAATAGTATGTTTGTCATTCTTTATTGCTACACGCTTGCTTGTATCGTTCCATTCTACTTTATAACCTAAACATTCACTTAAAAATCTAACAGGAACTAAACACCTATTACTCTTTGTATCAATATAAGGTGCAACGTCTATTGTGGTAGTATTTCCGTCTACAAGTACGTCTTTACTTCCTATAGTTAATTCTATTTTAGTTCCAATTAAAGGGTCATTCTCAAGGTCTATGAATGATAAAGCACCGATAAATAAACTAAAGCCACTATCTTTTGTTTTAAATCTTAAATAGTCTTTGGGCAAATAAGCACTGCCATTATCCCCCCATTCTTTTCCCCAACTATTTCTGATTTTAAAACAGTCTTTTTCTGCATCATCCTTATAGCATAATACTAAATGACCACCTACAATCAACATTTTACCATTAGCGTCAAAAGTTATAGTATCACTTGCATTATTGTTTAAATCTGCCCATTGTCTAGTTACTTGTATACCTAATAACACAAATTTACCATCATTTAAAGCTTGTTCAATTTCTTCTACAGTATCGCAATAAGCATAATTTTTACACTTATAATGAGGAAGTGTTGCTTCGTTTGCAAGACCTAGTGGAAATTTAAAACTACCAACCACATAATCATTAGATGGATAATATTCTTCCTTAATGACACCAGTATCAATCAACACTTTGGCAACATAAGGTAAAGTTGTTCCTTCATTGCTTGTATCTCCATCTAAAGCCTTTACTGTTCTTGCCATATATAAAGGACTTAGTTCTTGCTTATACCCTAACTCTATGTATTCTTGTGCCTCTTTCATGGCTGTCGCAGAATAACTATGACAAAAACCCGTCTCCCCTTGGTCTTTCGGTTCAAGGATGTACTGTTCTAAGTCGATTATATCATTGACTTTTCTTGATACACCTTTTACAATTTTTCCATAATGCCAATCTGTATCCTTAACTTCTCCACGCCCGACCAAACCTAATTTATAATCTTTTTTATAATCTTTCACACAATCACCTCATAAAAATAAAGGCTACCAATTAAGGCGACCTTTACAATATTATTTAATTTATTTCGTAAGGACTGGAATATTACCTTGTGAACTAATGTTATAGCCTAGAGCATCTGCAATATCTCTTATTTTAATATAATTAGTACCATTTTTTAAAATTCTATCTACAGAAATTTCTTTGCCATTTACAATCATTTTACTAATTTCAACCACTTCATCATCACCTTCTAATCTCTTTTTAAATGCAGACCACAGGTCAGGATTTCTTACAAATGGTTCAGGGCAGCGTTTCCCTGTGACTAAATTATGAGTCAATACATTATCTATCGGTATATTATACTTTTTCATTAATTCTTTTGTGAGTCCTACTGTATTTGCCACAACTTCGTCTTTAATATAATAAGCACCATTATTATCTTTTCTACTACACATTTCAATAGATATACTATTGTGATTTCTGCAATAAGGATGAGCATAATTTTTCGCACCTACAGACCACGCTGTATTATCATCTGATACACTTTGGTAAACACTATTTTCGTCTACAAAATAATGTGCCGATGCATTTCTACCACCTGTAGCAAAGTAATTACAATTGCCTTTTGCGGTATCTCCATTATTAGCTGTATAGTGAATTACAATATATTGAATTGGCTTTGTTCGACCAAAAGTATAATTGCTGCTATGTGCTAGTTTTCTTTGAATATTCAATATTGTCACCACTCTTTTTAATAAAAAAGACACCTTGAAATATAGGTGTCTCTGACTATTTAATTTTATTTATATGTAAATTATTTTAATTTTGCATATAATTCTGCCAATTCAGGAATTACTTTAATTTTATCTCCCTGTGCATCTACTTTCATTTCTGTTTCACTATATACAATTACACCGTCTAGCTTACCATCAAAATCACAAGCTGGATAACCACCATCCATATACCCAATTTTAACTTCTAAATATTTACCATTTGCTGTTTCAGATTTTGCTTTTGCCTCTGTGTTTCTAATTCTTAATATACCATCTGTAGAGATAAATGCGTAATTTTTCATAATTAAATTCCCCCTTGAATAAATAAGACCTGTTAGGTCACAACAATAATATTATTTTTTTGTAATTTCTACACCTAAAATACTTGCAAGTTTTGAACAAGCTTTTCCTGTATAGAGTAAAATAGATGAACTCATTATCAACATTGGTGTAATTCCAATTTCTGCTAAATCCACCACATCAAAAACATATGCCAACCCTATAAAACTACCAGCAACAATAGCTACTTTAATTATTCCTTTAATAAATACTTTAATGTCAAAAGATATTTTTTCGACACCTATTTTACCATAAACACCCAAAGCCATATTTACTACAATAACAATTAATAAATAAGGCAAATATGTAATTATATTTTCCATTTAATCACGCCCTTTTGTATTAAGCTATATATTCATCGCCAGTAATTAATTGATAATCTTCGGCTGTAATCTTACCAGCCACAACAAACACCTTAACATTTTCCTTGCTGTAAATCCCCATATCATAATATCTCTTAACAACTTTAACCATTAGATAACACCTCCTGCACTATTTATTAATACAACTGCTAATGTTTCATCAATTGCAGTGAGTCTTGCTTCTTGTGACGCTTGATTAAGTAATATTTCTGCATTAATTAAATCCTGTGTTGTTGGTTCTGGTATGGGTTCTGGAATTGGAATAACAGTAAAATATCCATCAACAACCACGTAGTCTGTACCATTAAAATTATAAACCGTAACAGTTGTATCAACTTCATAATTTCCGTTTTCCATATTGAATTTCTTAACACAATATTTATTTTCTTCACATGGTTCAACAATTAGTAAATTACCATGATGTATCCACTCAATCATATCATTTGATTTATACCATACTTGATTTTCATTTCTTAACTCAAACATTATACCCCTCCTTTAATACTCTGGTTGATAAGTAACAGTAATTGAGTTTATTCTGACAGCATTACTGCTTATGTTACCCCAAAGAACCAAAACAACAGGTTCTCCCGCTTTGCAATAAAACAAACCGCTTTTTGAGGTAGTTCCTGTGGTGCTTGCTTGTACTTCAAGAATTTTTAACATCATATCATGATACCTACCTGTACCTTCAGTTGCGAGATAATCTGCAAACGAAACAGATGAAGTCACAAGGGCTGCTGCTCCCACTGATGAAAGATTATATGTAAGAGACTGTGATATTGAATATGCACTTGCTCTGACTTCTGTGGTGTAATATGACCCTCCAACAACAGAGTCTACAACTTTTCCAACATATCCAGTGCTACTGAAGCTAGCTGTTACAATCGGCGTTGTAACTACAACATTATATACCCCACTTACTGGGGCTATAAATTTAGCAACTAATTTGTTGCTAACACCTTCGTCTGCATATATATCTGCTACCCCACTAAAAACTGTTATACCTGACCCTGTCAAGCTTGCATTTCTTTTATTGATTATTGCACTTGCCTTTTGGCTTAATGTACCCGTTGAGCTTGCGGTATTGTTTGTAGCCGTATACCCACGGATTGTATCAATCAGTCCTGCCCTTGCTGCTGTCCAACTGGAAAGCAAAGCATTAAGTTTTGCCATTAACGTTCCTGCTGTTGCCGAACCGCCCGTATTTGTAGTAGTACCAATTTGGGTACTCAATTCTTGTTTTGCACTATCTATTTCATTTAATACTATTACATCTGCCATTAACTAATCACTCCTGACCAATTCTCACCTGTGTTAGTAAGAACCTCTGTTGTATTTACTGATAATTCACTACAAGTCGTAACTATAGTCCAACTACCATTTACATTCTTTGTACTAACCCTTTGAGAATATGTACTACCATCTGCATTATTGGTGTACTTTTCAGTCCAAACAGGTAAATTATTCACAGTAGTTTTTACTGCTGAATACGTCATATTTTTCCTATAAATCGGATTGTCAAAGTCAAAGTATTGTCCATCATATAAACCAGTCTGTACAACCGTATACCAAGCATCAATATCTGTTACTCTTGTTGTATAATTTGTTTCCATAGTTGTCATTCTTGCATTATAATCAGCAAACAAAGCGTCTAAATATGTTTGTAAATCCGTTGTTATAAATGTTTGTACATTTTGCATAGCCGTAAAAAGATTATTATAATCATTTGCTGTTATGTTATAAGGCTCTAATTCTGTTGCCAATAAATTTAATTCTTCTAATTGGGCAGCACTAGGGATTTCTATAACTATTAATTCTCTATATCGCACAACAGAAGGAATTAATCTAGTTGGAACATCATATTTTTTTACAAACGTAACTATATCATATCCATAATCTAAAGCATCTATAGCCATCTAACCACTCCTTTCTTTTAATTAACCATATTTTATTTATAATTTTTTAATTTGTTTTAGTTTGTCATATGTATCAGATTTTCTTAAAAATTCAATTTCCAAAACCCTTGATTTTAGGGCGTTTCAGCCTGTCTAATTTCTTGTAAAATCTTACTTTTACTCAAATATTTGGTGACAAGTAATACTCATACTACTACTGGCATCAAATGGAATATTAATACTATCTAAAACACACGTATATTTTTGACCATTATCCTCAACTACTACCACTTTATTAACATCATTTAATATATATATGGGAAACGTATCAATTGTAAAAACCCTTGACATATTCTGCACTTGTTCCATTTCATACTCACATCTAAGTTTACATTGTTCTATTGTTGTATAATCATCTTCTGATATACAATTTCTTCTTTCTCTAATGTTGTCTATTGAAAATATGTTATCAACACCTTCAATTTTTAACTCGTACTTAGGCTGTATTCCAGTATCATCATTCACAGCACCTAATACTTTAATGTGATTTTTAATACTGTCATAGTCTGTAACTATACTTCTTGAAATGGTTAAATTTTTGTCTCCACTAAACTCCCACAATACAGAGTCGGTTAATTTATTTTTAGTCTTTTCAAATACTAAATAACCATCAATATTATAATAGATGTGGTAATTCATATATAAATTAACAATGTCCTTTAATGTGCTATCTATGTCATCTGTTGCAGATACTTGAATTTCATATGGAACAGTATATGTAGTTTCTTCAATCAATAATTTGGTTTCGTCTATTAATGCTGCCAATGCTTTTATCGCTTCGTGTACTGGTGTGTTCGCTGAAATAATACATTCATCCATAAATGGCTGTTCAAACAAAATCATTTTGTCTGAACCATCTATACTAATAGTTCTGCCATCTAAACCAACAGAAGTTTCTGGATTAGATAAAACAAATATACCCATATTAAACCAAACAATATCACCATTATATTTCTCAATACCTAGATAAAACTTTAATCTTTTATTTATCCATAGTAAACTTGTTTGATTTATTTCTAACTTGCTATCAGCCACAAAAGTAGCACTAATTGTTCTACGTACCATATTGGATACATCTATGGATATACTTCCATCTGTACAATATCCAGTTATTTCCCCGACAATATTATCAGACATATTAAGGACTTCTATTTTTGTATGAGTAACTCTTGTTTGTTGCAACATTAAATTCACAAGCGAGGTATAAGTTAAACTATCAGAAATCATTTCAGCCATTCTATCACCTCACTCTATATCGCATTCTCTGGTAACAATCCATTCTTAACTAAATCTTCTGTTAATGTAGCATTCCCGATTTCCACCCAATCAAAAGAGATTGTACATATTCCACCCTTAAATCCATCTTTAGAACTCTCTGATACGTTCTTTGTTATAACTATTTTCTTAACTCCGTTACCATCTTTCATTACTTTTGGCTTTCTATTTCTTAAAAACTTTACTACTTTATCAATAAGCTTTCTGTCTCCTAGATAGTCAACATTGACACCATCTTTACCCGTTTTATCTGCAACAATTACCGCTGAATTGCTACCAGTATCATACTCAAGAATAGTTGAATTTGTCATAGGATATTGTCTTTCTAAAAGTTCTATCTCACTGATATTGTTTATATGACTTATATCTCCATATTCAACATCATAAAATAATCTATAACTTTCATCGCTATCTACTATCCACAAGCCATCATATTCACATTCTATAGAATTAACTACAGCATCACCGTAACATAAAAGTTATAAAACTTTATAAACATCACATAATTAACTTTTACACTTCTTATTTCATCGTGTTCTCTTTTGTCAATAAATATGACTACTCGAGTTGGTATAACACTCCATAAGCGTAAATTCCAGCATACGGTTGCTGTACACATCTAATTGGTAGTTTAAGTTACTCAATTAGATTGTGTCTTATAATTCTTTAAATTCAAAGCTGCATTATAGTCCCTGTCTATAACTAATCCACATTCTGGGCATATATAAGTTCTATCTGATAATTTCAAATCTTTCTTAATATGACCACAGCATGAGCAAGTTTTAGATGAGGGATACCATCTATTAGCTATCACCAATTCAACACCATTCCATTTACATTTATATTCCAATTGTCGTCTGAACTCATAAAACCCCTGTTCAGATACGGCTTTAGATAAATGTTTATTCTTCATCATTCCTGATACATTCAAATCCTCTATTATTATTTTTGATGGATTTTTCTTAATCAGTGATGAAGTAATATTATGAATTTGATTTAGCCTAATATTAGAAATGTGTAAACGCAACTTTGAAATTTTACTTTCTAGTTTTCTTAAATTATTTGATTTTCTTAATTTCTGGAACTTGATTTTCGTATCCATACTCTCTTTTATTAAAACCAAATATTGTTTACTTGCTCTTTTTTGAAATCTTCTTAATCTTTTCTGAATTTTCTTTGAGTTTGCGTGTTTGAAATTTTCTCCATTAGAACAGGTTGCGAATGTCTTCAACCCTAAATCAATCCCTATTGGTTCAGTTTTAGGTTGATTTTGAATAATATCTGGAACTTTTACACTAACACTAAACCAAAAATCAATTCCATCATAAGATAAGTGATAATTGCAATAATCAACATTATCTCCTAATGGAATATTATGTTTATAAGTTGGCATCCAGCCTAATTTTTCACATCTAATTCTTTTTGGTTCTATTATTGTAGTTCCCTCATGTGTGGCACAAGACATTTTGCTGAATTTTCTGGACTTAAATTTAGGATATTTACTTTGATGTTTGAAAAACCTATCATAAGCTTCAGCCGCATCAAGGATAGCAGTTTTAGTTGCCCTACCAGAAATATCTTTTAACCAAATATTGTCCTCTTCTTTTTTAAATAAAGTAAATTGTTTAGTTAGATTATATCCTGATATGAATTTTCCACCATTCTTATAGTTCTCTTGCTCTTTGGCAATCGCCCAATTATAAGCAAATCTAGCAGCGTGGCAAAACCGTATTATCTTTGATTGCTGTTCTTTGTTTGGATAAATTTTAACTCTATAACCTTTATACAATTTAATTCACCCGTTTCTTACATCTCTTCTATGTATTCAATCAAGTTCTCTACTTCAACCATAACATCATTTTCTTTTATCACATCAGCTATTTCTATTATGCCATCTAAAACATTTAGCATCTTATCCCTCATATCAGGTATAATGAATAGTGTTTCTAATAAAGCAGATGAAATTGTTATGTATGTATTGGATTGCTCGGTTGCTTGTTCTGTTTGCTTGTTTGATTGATTAGTCATATTAATCTCTCCTTTGTATTATGGTTTCTAGTTGTTTCTAACTGTTACTAACCATAATATAACATATTAGTTTCTAACTGTCAATATATTTTTCTAAAAATTATTTACTTTTTTCAAAATATATAGTACAATACAAATATAAAGGAGGCTGATAGTATGCCAATAAATAAAGATAAACAAGTTTCCGCTTCTGTTATCTTAGATAAAAAGATTTACGATGAATTTAAGAAAATTTGTTCAATAGAAAAACGAAGTGTGTCTTCTCAGATTTCTCTGTTAATTGAAAATTTTATCAAGAATTACAATATTTAATTTTCCGTATATATATACCACATACCAAAGTGATATATATATTTTAATTATGTTTAATTTATTTTATATAACTTTTATGAATTTATTTATGTTCGCAAAACATAAACGCAATTTCTGTCACCATAATTGCCACTCTCTTTCAAGACGTGCGTAGACTATTTGTTCATCCTTATTCAATATAAGGAGTCAGATTTTTCTTCCACCATTATCTATTGTCATAGATTGCATTGTGGCTTTACTCTCCCATTAGGAGATAGTCGTTGAAAGTTCCTCATCGTCTTTACGTTAAGAGGAGTCTCTGCATGAACAGGGATTATTAAAACACTTAGGACTATACTGCCTTGTATAGCTTTTATTTCACCTTATGTCATCCTTACGTTTTTTCTACTTTCGTACCATTACCGTATTAGTTTTCACTATCCGTTTTGGCGTAAGGCTTTACCCATTACCTGCATTTAACCTGAAACACTCACCAGTTACCTGATAAGCGAGGCTTTCTGTTAGCTGGCATTTAAAACTTATAAATATTGTTAAGTTTTATAACATTTTATAAGTTATTGCTAACAGATTTGTTACCCTCAATTCCCTGTGATACAGGAAATACAGCATACTCATAATCATCTAAGCTATAAGCAAGTCTGTCTACAACTGTATATAATTTAACTTCTCTGCTATATGTCATTTCCTCAATAAAAATCCAGTCCAAATCACCCTTTAGCCGTTTTTTAAACCTAACTAATTCTATTTCGGTGTCTGCTTGCTGAATATTGCCACATTCAAACGTGTTGTCAAAAGTAGCAAGAAAGATTGTATTCGTTCCCCATTCTTTTTTGACTGTTGAATATGTCATAGTAGCATCATTATCAGCAAAAATTTCATCATATATACCTTTGTTAAACCTCACATAATTAAAAGCATATGGTGATAATCGTGTATCAAATTGGCTATCAGGCATACCACCAAAATTGTCATATCCTATAATCATTTTTTCACTTCCTGTCTACCATACAAATTTTAGTCTTGCATTTCTTTTTCTTGCCACTTCTCATAATATTTTTTGATAGTTAGAAACTCCTCATCTAAAACACCATTTGTAAGTTTCCTATTATCCAAAATCTTATGGTATTTTTCATTTATTTCGATAATATGCAAAAAATCATCTTTTGTATGTTCTAAACCTTGTCTACATAAATTAGCAAAACTTAATATTTCATGTCTAATTCTTGATATTTCATTTTCATCTACTTTAAAACTAATATCTTGTACTTCTTTTTCAATGGAATTAATTTTCTCGTTTAATTCTTTGTTTAATCTTTTCCCTATCCACCCTAATATATCACTAAGTGGATTAATTTTAATTGGTGAAATTTCAACAAACACACCCACTACCGCCAACAAGGGAATAAATCCACTTATTAAATTCCAACTATTTTTTATAATCTCCAACAGCCACCGCCACCTTTTCCTCAATTATTTAAAAGAAAAGAGGACGGAGTACCGCCCTCATAATGCTTTATGTAATTCATTTAATGTATTTTATTCTGTAATGACTGGCTTGCCGTCTGCATCTAAACCAAGTGCTGTAAGTTCTACTAGGACTAACGCTCTATATCTTGTTGGTACGAGTATTACAGTTGTGTTTTCTGGATTACAAGTTCTTCTTCCTGCTATTACTAAAGCCACGTACATATCTACCATATCTACATTCCTTCTTTCGTTTAATATACTTACATCTGTTAACAATAAAACTTTGGTTATGAAAATAAATAATAATAAAAGACCACAAAAGATAGTCTTATATTCTATACCCATTGATGTCAAATCCCCTTTCAGAAAGTAATAAAATTACATCTGCTCGATATTTTATTGGTACTTGAACAACTGTTAAATTTGTTTCATCACAAGTTCGTTTTTGATTAATTACCAAATTATAATATAGTTCTATCACGCAGTAACCGCCTCCTGTATAGCTAAAATTGACTCAAAAATTGTTGCTTGAATTTCCATAGCATTTATTTCATTAGCTAATCTATTTTCTTCTGTTGTAGCTAATGCGTCCATTATAATCAATTGCATTTCACCTATTTCATTGTTTGTTTTTTGTTCTATTGCAATTGGCAAATTATTAATATCTACCTGTATTTCTTCTGCTGTTCTTTCTGCTACAGCCCCATCAACATATTTGTAAATATAAATTGAGGTTGATTGTCGCATTTCACAAAGTGGCTTGCCTAAATAATTATTTTGAGCGTATTCAAATCTATCTCCTATTCCCTCATCAATTTGCAACCAATCTGTAGTATAAGTTATAAATTTTGATGAGTTAATTTCTGTGACACAATTGTTTGAATTGATTTTTATGTAAACCTTTAGGTTCTCCATTGTATTTTCATTCCCTTCTAAAGTTCTGCATGTGCATCAAAAGTTATAGTATACCAATGCCCCACAGTAAAATTGCCAGTTGCAAAGGTTACGTTGTATATGGCATTTATTCCATCTGCACCGCTCTGCACAGTAAACCCCGTTGCCACTAGAACCTCACCGTTTACATTAGAACGGAAAGTTAAATTTGTAAGCGTTGGTGTGATTCTCATGCTTGTAGGAAATAAAATGTTACCAGTTAATGTTGTTGTCGCTATTGCAACCATAGCGTAGGGTGAGGAGAGTACAAATTTCTGCGTATAGAAATATCTTCTACACAATGCCAATTCTTCACCATATGGTCTAGGCACAAAAGGTGTTGCTACAGAGCCAAGTTCAAGTTTTGCCCATGATGGGGTAATTGTTGTGGTTTTCATTTGCACAATCACACTTGTATATCCGTTAATCATCGCTACAATAATACCGTCTCCTGTTATAAATTCGTTATTTGCGGACGGTGCTATACCAGTAACTACATGTACTATGCCGTCTATTTCAGCACTAAAAGTTACAGTTTTCCCTTTTAAATCTTCTTCCAACATTTGGTAGAACCATTGTCCCTCTGTGCTCGAAGTTAATGATACCCCATTTACACCTAGCGTTAATGTCCCGCTTGATACTCTCCAACCATCTATTGTATATGCAAATCCCGAAGTTGGTACTGTGTATGTGTTTAATCCTCTTTGGTTTATGGGCTTTTTAAAATTAGCATTTCTAAGTAGGTTAGGATTACTAAACACCCCCTTTGCCCATGTTTTTGAATCAGCGATAGCTTCGGTTTTAGCTGTAGCTATTTTTGTATCAGTTTCCGTTTCGGTGTAATATCTGTCATCATGATTATGGTTATAAGTGGTCAAAAAGCCAGCATCATTTACCAATTCTGAAGTCTTACTTGGATAGGCAGGCAGACTGATTACTCCGTCAACATGAGAATAATCAACTTCACCCAACTTCACGCTAGTTGTTAATCCATCTGCACCTGTATCCCCTTTGTCCCCCTTAACTCTTCCTAAATTTATTTCTGCCATTTACTCACTCCTTTATTCATTTAATTTATATTGTTAGAATTAATTCACCGCTTGTATTTATAGCTAGATTAGGTGCTACTCCATCATCGGCATATCTGACATATAAATTACCATCTGTTTTAACATCAAAATAGTAATAACCAGATGCTTCAACTACTGCAACTCCACCACTTACCAAACTATCTACTTCTGTCTTTGTGTAAACGTCAGACTTGATTAATTCATTAGTGTCAGTAGGAATTGTGGGAAGGTCTGTTATTTGAGATTTTGTATGTGTATGTACAAGAGGAGCATAAGGATGTGTATGATTTCCTTTATCATAAGCTATTTTTACGGAATTACTACTAGCAGCAGTATCAAAACTCGTAGATGTAACACTGTCTAAAATGACTGTTTTATTAGCTTGTTCTTCTATACCATCTAATTTAATTTTATTTGCCGAACTCATTAATCCATCTGTTGTGTCTGTAGCTGTACTATAAGTTGTATCTGTAAATACTGCCCCACTTGGAACGTCTGTCAAGACACGAGAACTATCAACTTTATTACTGACTGTGTTCCATAATGTTCTTTCATCTGAAGATATATGCTTTATGGTATCCGAAACGTGAGTATAAGCAGCATTCCAATTATCTAATAAAGATTGAGTAATACTATCGAGAATAGTCTTATTGGCGTGTGCATGTAGCTCAGTATGAGTATGAGTTGTACTAGATTTGCCGTCTAATGCAGTTTGAGTAGCCGTACTAATCGGCTTGCTTAAATCAGATGTATTATTTACATTTCCTAACCCAACGTCACTTTTTGATAAAACTACATCCCCTGTTCTTCCTGAAACAGAAGTAACACTACCTGTTCCACCTCCACCACTACTAACAATATCTACATATAATTTCTTATAATTATTATTCGGTGCTATTACTCTTACAACTGCACCAGCTAAAACTTCAGCAACGCAAGAACAGTTATAAGAAATTTCGTCTATTTCTACTACCGCCGTCCCATTTGCATATGAAATTACTTTTCCGTATAATGTTTTATCATACTTTAAATTACTCATAAATATCTTAATTCTAGTATCTATAGCATCTATTATTGCTTGTTGAAAACTTACGTCACCCATTTAATCACCACCTATAATACTTCAGCGACTAAATCCATACGCCTATTTATTTGTGTTATATACAGACTAAATGGACTGGTTCTGTAGCTACTATTAAATACTTCTGAAACATATTCCATTACAATTGTTCCCAACTTCTTTACAGCATGAAATCTACTATCAGTAACATCATAAAATACAGTCAAGCTATTTTCTATATTATTCACTGTATCCTTTAAAAGCAAAATATTCTCATAACAAGTATTAAACCATATCTGTATCACAAAGTTATTATTCAAGGTAAAAGAGTCATCCATATAAATATAGCTATTGTCATCTTGAATATTAATTGCATTATTTACAAAGCTTGTATTTCCGATAACCTTAAAGATTAGCTGTCTAATATCTGACTCAATAGTAACCGAAGCTGTACTTGCATCGTTTATAAGATTTATGACCTGTCTTATTCGTGGAGACTGATAATCAACATAAAAAGATATTAAATTGCTTGAAGTTTGTACATCATTCTGGTCAACACAAACTAATTTAACCTTGTACCATGTTTCATTGCTCAGCATAACTATTGCCTGATATAGAGTGCCAGTTTGCTGATAAGTTATAGGATATTGTTTAATTATATTTCCAGTGCTATCATAGAATATATAGTAATATCCCTTTAAAGCAATACTTTGAGTCTGTGTGTATGTTCCTTCAAATATGAACTGTTGATTTTTTACTTTATAAATGCTATCCTCGTAAGTCAAATTATTAATTGTAACTGTTGCAGTAGAATAACATTTCAAAATCATATAATCTGAATAGTTACTATAGTTTGTTCCATCAGTTGTTTTAACTCTTATTCTATATTCAACACCATTAGTTAAAGTGTCTGCTGTTAAAGAAATTATTGAAGCTGTAGAAACAACACTTACAGTTGCCACAACCGCTAAAGTTGAATTGTTCGTTATTTCATATGTATATCCTGTAAATTGGTCTCCACCTATAGTTACGAATGTAATCTTATTGTTTACATTTGCATCTATTACAGACATACTTGGTAGAATTGGTGTTACTAACATTTAATCACCGCCAATCTCTGTATACTAAAAAAGGATATGAAACTAATCACACCCTTTAATTATTTCTATTGTTTAATTTTCCAAGTTCTCAATTCTCTCAATTAAGTCTTCTATTTCTAATATTACGTCTATTTCTTGGTTCTCATATGCTACATCTTCAGCACCTCGAAGAATATTAAGTAGTTCTTCCTTTGCTTCAGGCATAATTGCTATTGTTTCTAATAATTCATTACTCAATACAAACACCTGCTTTGCTTGTAATTATATGTATTGTGTTTTTCATTTTCATTTCTCCTTTGCAATTAAATTGATTATGATATTGTTTATTTAATTTATTTTGTAACTTTGAAAACTACACCACAAACCGCATAAGTCGTAAATACAGCTTGTAGCATAGTTTCATTATATCACAAAGGAAAAATTTGTCAACATTTATTTTATTACTCGTTTAATTTATTTTACCCTTTTGCACTTTTGAGTTTGGCTTTTTGTGTCAAACCTTTTGCTATGTTGGTCAACTCTTGAGCAAACTGTTCACCATTCTTTACATTTGGCAATTCTATTTTGGCTATGTTAATACCAATGCTATCACCAGATTGTGTGCTGTTAGTATTTGTTAAGTTTGATAAGATTTCAGCACTCTTAGCAATCTCTGGCATTGCCTTATAAACTAAACTCTCAAACGCTTCTGTTTGTGCTGATGATAATACACGTTCTGGACTACTTTGTGTACCATGTAATAATTGCCATCCAGTAGATGTATTCAAACCACCAGTTGCAAATCCTGTTGTTGCAGATAAAGAGGGTAATCCTGAAATGGTAGAACTTGTTGCAGTAGCGTCAATATCTACACCATCAACACTATCTAATTCAGCCCTAATCATTTCCATATAATTTCTAACAGTAGTATAAATATTGTACATACCGTCATTATATGTAGTGTTCATATCACTCATTTTAGTGTCAATTGTGGCTGAAATTGTTGCAAAACCTGTTTCAATACTTTCGTTCAATTCATTATTAAAAGACGCATCTTCGTTTAATATATCTACATGAGATTTAACATAGTCTTTGTATTGTTCATCATACTCTGATTGTTTGTCTACTTTTGCTTGTTCGAGTAGTTCAATCTCTGCTTCTAATGCAGCCTTTTGTTGTGCCAATGATTGTTCATCATATATTTCTTGAAGTTCAAGCCGTTTATCACTAATTTCTTCTTCTGTTTCAGCGACTTCTTCATAGTCTGCTATATAGTCCCATTGCCACGAACCATCTTCGTTTTTCTTGAGAATTTTAACAGTCTTATTAGCTTGTAATTCTTGAAGTTTAGCTTCTAATTTTTGTATCTCAAGAAGTTTATCCTCAATTTCAGTTTCTTCTTTTTTCTTATCATTGAGTTTATCCAGTGCGTCAATCTGGTCTTGAATGGCTTGAATTTCAGCTTCATTTTTAGTTTCCCATTCATCTTGACCATTTTTACCATAAACTTCTTTTTCTGCAAAGATTGCTGCTTGTCCCTCAATCAAAGAAATTTGGTCACTTATTAAACTGCTCTGTTGACTTAAAAGGTCATTAATCTCTGTAGTATACTCAATATACTCTTCAGCAGTAACCCCTTCAGCACTACGTTGTTGTTGTAATAGCTTAACATGTTCACCAATATTTTTAATTGATTCACCATTTAAGACTTCAATCTTCTTTTGTAAATCAAGTTGTAAGTCTGTATTATCATTAGCCATAGCAAGATTAATAGCGGTTTGAATTTGATTTTTCAATGTGTCAACATCATCCAAAACAGCTTTTTCTAAATTGAAACTTAATTCGATATTGTCTAACTTTATATCATATTTCTCTTGTTCAAGGTCTACAATACTATCACGTATTTCTTTTACCGTATCGGAATTTTCAGTTAATCCAAGTTTCAAATAGGCTTGAATGGTAAATTCTTTTTCTGCTAACTGTTTATCAATTACACTTATTTCATCAGTATTAAAGTTTAATGCTTGAATACTAACTTCTGGAGATTGATTACGTATAAAGTCGATGTATTTACGTGTTTGCTCATATCCTTCTTCTTCTGCTTCATATTTTGCATTAACTAAGTCAATATCTGATTGTAAGCCTTCTGTTCTTGCAGACATATACTCACTTTGATTACTCTCAATAGCTTCTTCAATGGTTGCTATATTTTCCTCGGAAGTATATTTCTTCTTCAACAACTCAAGTTCTTTTTGTGATTGTGATAAGGTTTCTGGCTTTGATTTAAGTAAACTATTAATCTGTTCATTAATTTTGTTGATGTTTTCAGTATTTCCCACCAATTCTTCAAAAGATAACTGTTCTTTTAAAAGACTGATTTTACTGTCTATTTCTTCTGACTTCTTTTGAATGCTATCAATAATTTTGCTTAATTCTTCATCCGTCTTATCTTTTGATGAGGTCTCTTTTTTATTATCATTGTTGGCTGCATTTCCACCATAGGTAGGCATAGTAACTGTAGTCCCGTTTAATGCTTTCTTAACTTCAGATAAAGCAGAGCCAGTTATGTCTGTCATATATCCTTCGTTAATTTTTTTCATGTATGCTCCAGCATTGTATCGTTCTTCAGACGAACCAGCATTAGCCATCATCTCTTCGCCTTTTGCAACATTGGCTTTTAATTGAGCAAATCTCTGTAATGCGTAAGACGCCCCTCCCAAAGCTTCAACTAAAGATATAAGATTTTCAATATCACTTGTTGAGTCTAATACACTACCATTAGCTGTTTCTTTTGCTAGTCTGTACTCCAACATAGACTTACCAGTTTCGTCTAACTGTGCTTCAAGGTATTCTTGAACAATTACTTCGGCATTAGTTATACCTTGTGATTCAAGGGCAGCAATGGCTTGTGCCTTAGTTTCTTCTGTTACTCCATTTAGTGCGTTCTTACTATTTAGATAAGCACCCACAAGCCTATCAAAAGCAGATTTAGTGGCATCGAGATTGTCTGGTGTTTTAGATACTGTTGAAATAAAATCTTCATATGCACTACCTAGATTTCCAAATTCATCAACAAAATCTTTACTAACTAGACTACTAAAATCAAAACTCTTTTTATCTTCAACATCTTTCCAAATACCATTTAATTTATCTAATCCTGTTGATACTGAAGCGATATTAGTCAAAACACCTTGCAAACTTGTATCAACTTTAATTTCAACTTTCGACTTATCCTTTAATTCTTTAATCTTACCAAGAATGTCATCCCAAGTCATACTTCCGATATTATTAATTTCATAAGCAAACTTTAAATCTTCAATAGGTAAATCTGCAAGCATAGAATAAACGTCACTACTTACTCTTTGCTTTAAATCATTAAGCATTGTGCTGACTTGATTATAAGAAACGTCTATGCCTAATGATATTTTAACATCATCAGAACTTACATTTAAAATTGAAGATATCGCATTTACATATTCATCTACCTGTGCTTTATAATCTTCAGCAGACATATTAGCACTATCTAAGGATAATAAATCAGATATTGCACTTTGTACGTTATCTTTATTTTCCTTAATAGGTACAATAAGATTACTAAAAATCCAATCTTGCATTACACCATCATCATATTCAAATTTAGATGGGTCTAAAGCACTTGACAATGCACTAATAGCACCTTGTTGCTCATTGTTTAAGTCAGCATAAGTTGTACTGTTGTCTAAATATGCTTGTGTAACAGAATTGACTCTACCTTGAACATCTTCTTGTTTTGCTAAGAGAGTAGTTCTTTTTGCAACTAAGGCATTTATCTTATCTTGATATTGCTGTTGTTCAGCCAAAGTAGCATTTTCTCTAAGAGCATATGACTCGGTTACACCATATCCACTAGCATTTTTAACTGTTGATTTTGATACGTTGCTGTCTTTTAAAACTTTCTTAGCACCAGTAGTTACAGGGACATTAGCACCAGTCATCAATTTTATGGCTGTGTTGATGTCATCTATATCTTCTTTTACTTGTTTCGTTTCATTTTTTACACCTTTGAATATATCATCAGCGTTATTCAATACTTCTTGATTAGCTATTCTCTGTTGTTCTTTTAATGCTTCATTAAGTGCTTCTACATTACCTTTATTTTTGAGAATAGCATTTCCTTGTTCATCATAACCACTAACCATTGTAGGAAACATACTTGCAATTTGAGTAGTTATTTCGTGATAACGCTTGAACTCTTCCTCGGTTAGTGATATATTATTACCAAAGGTATCTACACCAGTTGCCAAGTCTTTGTATTCATCTTTTAAGGTTGAAATAGTATCAGCGTTAGATTTCAAGGTATTCTGACTATCTTTAAATGTAGTTACTAATTCTTTAGATTTAGTGATTGACTCTTCTATTGACTGCTTGTATTTCTTGTTGATGGTAATAATCGCAGCAATCGCAGCAGTCGCAGCAAGAGTAACCGCCAAATATGGATTAGCTAATATAAAAGCGTTCAGTCTAGCTTGTGCTGTGGCAAGAAGGTTAGTGGCTGTTACATTTCCATATTTTGAAGCTGTGTTGGCATTGTTAGCCATAGTTTCATTTATAACTTCTGTTGTATATCCTTTTTTTACTAAGGTTTCCGCAATTTGTTGTTTTGTACACTTTGCAGATGTCATAGCTAATACAGTTTGAGATGCTGATAATTCTTTTGTTGTTGTTGCTAAAATTGCAATATCTCCATTAGCTGCCCTAATAGCATCTAAATATGTGCTGACCTTAACAAAAGAGGTAAGTACCAGACTGATTAATATAATAATGGTTGAAATCATTACATTAAAACTAACACATATGTAAAGGAGTTATGCTATGGATAAATTTTGTAGCCGTTGTAAAAAAGATACTGAACATTCTGTATTTACTACTGATAATCGAGCAACTTATATATGTACAATTTGCGGATATGTTGAAGATATTTTTGTTAGTGAAACATTACAACAAGAATGGTCTGCTCAACAACAACCTAACCTACCTAAGTGTCCCAAATGTGGTTCTACTGCAATATCCACTGGTGCTAGAGGATTTAATCTAATGTCAGGTATGTTAGGTGCTAGTAAAACTGTTAATCGTTGTGCTAACTGTGGTCATACTTGGAAACCAAATGGTAAATAAGGAGTATTGTTATGAATAAAAATGAAGAGATTGTTCTAAAACATTTACTTAATCTTCCTCAAAATAAATACGAAGCTAACCATGTACGAATTGGTGCTGGTCAATACAATATCGAAAGACTAACACCAGAACAAACCATTTCTATACTATTGTCATTACAAGACCAAAACTATATTCAAACACATTTTTATGGTTCACAATCATCTGACTCTGTTTGTGAAATAACTCTTACTGCATCTAGCCTAAACTATTTTGAACATCAACAAACTCAAACCAAAACTAAGATATTTAGTAGTATTTGGGATTTTATCAAATTTATAACTCCTACAATTATTTCAATTATAGCATTATTAAAAAGCTACGATGTCGTTTAGTGAGCAAAACTTACAAACAGTGCTATTAAAGAAAATGACAATGATAAACAAAAAGACCAATCTAGCTCTCTGTTTGATTGACTGGTTTGTTTTGTGAATAACATTGTTGCTGCATATTTAATATGTTTCATTTTATATCTTCCTTTCGTCCATAATAAAAAGAAGCCATCTATTAAAATGACTTCTTCTTGTTATTGTTTATATGTTTTCTATTTTGTTTATTAATTCTTGAACTTCAGACAAAGTGCTTGTATCTCTATTATCATATGATATATCATGAACACCATACAAAATATTAAGCAATTCTTCCTTAGCATCTGGCATAAGACTTATTGTTTCCAATAATTCGTTACTCATTATGCCACCTCAATTTCTTTGATTTTTGAAAGTAAGGTAGCAGTATTGAATTTATCAAGCATATCTTTCTTTTTCATTAACTTATATATGTATTGTAATCCTTTTGGACTAACCATTGTTACACTTGAAATATGTCCACTTTCAGTTGTTGAAGTAATCACTTTAAACATCCCATTATTATTAAATCTACCATATGGAACATTGTAGTTACTTTGTTTAGTAAGAACTTTACATTTCCTAAGAAAAGCCAACAACGTATTTCTTCCTATCTTAACCATTGCAGATATATCTAAGAATTGTAAATAACCGTCAGCTTCCATCAAGTCCATATAAGCCTTAGCTTTGGGTTCTAAATCTGCAATTTGTTTCTTATAAAGTTCATTCTGCTCTCGCAAATCTTGAACCATTGATAGTTTAGTTTCTTCTGTGAATGATGGAAAATATTTTTCAATAAATTCGCCTTCACGATTAGTTTCTACTGCACCGCCAGTTAGCCTAATCTGCTTGAGATAAGCTTTGATTTCTTTCTTCATCTGTTTAGCAATAGGCTTACGAGAATTCATACATGCTTCATACAAGCCATCTTCTGTGAGAAAAAGAACATCTCTTTTTTGACCTGAATGTACTATTGTTCCATTCAGCTTTTCATCTTCTTCTACACTACTTATCATTTTGGTTGTATGAGTATGTTCAATCCAATTTGCAACATCTATAACTAAAAATAACGGATTTTCAATACTGCCATACATTTCAATTTTCTTACCTAAAATTTCTACTTCTGCTACCACTTCTAACACGTTCTTTTCTTCTGTTCTCATATTAATTCCTCCTAAAAATATAGTTGATATAGTTTTAGAAGTATGATAATATTAAGATGTAAGTTTTATGTAGACAGTCCTTAACTCGCCAAAGTTAAATGCAGGGCTGTCTTTTATTTGCCATTTTTAAGTCTTTCTCCTATTTTATTAACTGCTTCAAGGCTGAATAAATAAGTTCTTTTCCCAGCGTCTCTCATTTCGTACTCATTCAAATCAATAGAACGAGCAATTTTAATAATATAATTAGGAGACATATTAAATTTATCGGCAACCTCTTTTGTAATGAAGACATTTCTCACATCTGTCATTTCCATACCTCCTTTTGTTACTATGACCATATTACTACATAGGAGTTAGGATGTCAATACAAATATGAAAAATATTCCAATTATTTTAACACAACAAAAAACCCTTCCCTAGTTGGAGGTTTTTTGTTATCAAGTTTGTTTATTCAATTTAAGATGTTGCGAAAACAGTTCTTTTATATTATAATAAATATTGCAAGCAGAAACCGAACATTTTATTTTAGCTATATAAGATGGTTAGGCGGTTGAGTCACATCAGAATAGTGATATTCTGTTTATACATAGAAATCCTTTACGGAAATACATAAGAAAAGGATGATGTGAAGTGACAATTTTTGTTTCAATTATTTACGGAATAATTGGTAGCATAATAGCTACATATATTGTTCGGATTATAGATAAAAGAACACAAAAATAACCGCCCTCGCCAAAGTACGGTTACTTTTGTTAATTTTTTAAGTTAGCTTAGTTTCAAATCTATGGCTCAACCGTCTAACGGTTTCTGTTTGTATTTATACAATATCTATTATACAGAGTTTTCTCTCTCATTTCAATACTTTTTTATACTTTTGTTATGTTTTCCATGATAACAATAGTTTATAATCTATTTTATGTATTTTTCTATCAACGTAATACACATACGTTCAACCTTGATTAGAAGTAAAGGATAGTTCTCTACTAATAGTTTCCACCTAATCTGTGGCTCAGTCCCGACTGTCTATTCACAATATGCTTTTTCATACATAAAGTGCAACCCTAGCAGTCCGTGGGGTTAGGTCTTTATACAAAGAACCTGTCACCTGCTGACCATCCGAAGTTCTAAACTTTTACTATACTTATAATGTCACCACTATAAGGGAGTGTTAGAGTTTTTACGGAATACCCAGCCACATTACTATTACTGTGTGCGTAGTATCAGTACGCCATATCTGTTGTTTAATTTATATTTTAAATATAAAACCCAATACCTAAACTTATACTTCGCATAAGAACTATATTGGTGTCGATGTACTCTTTGTATTTGGGGACAACTGTTTTTATTGTTTGCCCCACCGACATTTTTAAACGCTGCAAATGCTAATCCTACACTTCCAAGAACGGGAACTAAACCGCCCATTTTATCAGTAAGTTCTAACACTTTTGTCGTTAATTCAACTATATTATTTACAGTATCAGAAGTTAATGTTTTGGTAAAAACGCCCTCTAATGTAGCTTTTAATGTATTTAATTTGGCTTCTGTACTTTCCATATAAATACCATATCTGTCTACAGCTAAACCATTTGAGTCAAGTGACTTGGTGGTTAAATCTGTTGCCATAGACATATTATCCATCAATACAAGGAAATTCTCACGTTGTCTTGTCGTTTATGTTATATATGTTTGCTATACATATACGTTTTGTTGTTTATTTTCGTATTCATATTTAAATATGTATTTGTGTCCTTTAGTATTATCTCTCTTATGTAGTAATACATTTTTTATAAATGTTGTGCTTGTAATTCCTATATCTTCCATAGCATCTTTTAATTTCGTATATGCTTTAATTATATTATTATTTTTATCAATTTCGTAAAATGTTTTTATATGATTTTGAGCAAAAACAGGGATTTTATAATTACCATTATCATAATGTTCCTTTCTAATCCATGCGAAACCATGGTAACACACAACATTGTCATGTGTTACTGTTTTCATTGTCGGTTTAAATCCTAATTTCTTTTGTGCTTGACTTTGATTTTTAAAACATTCTAAAAATTCTCCATCCATTGTCATTTGAACTATTTCATATGATTTAGTGACCACTTTAATAAAATTATATGGTAGTTCCACTTTTTTATTTTTAATCATATTACTTATCAATGTTTCTGTCACATTTAATTCTCTTGCGACTTGTACTATCGGTGTATATTTGTTTAATTTTTCTTGTACTTCTGAAAAAGAGAATTTATATTTATAAAATGTGTTTAAATCACTATACGAACTTATGTCTATATTCCCAAACAACTTCATAGCTACATTTTCTACCAAGTCTATTCTATTATCATATGACATAAATTGATAGCCATTGTTGATTGCAAACTGTCGTTTTTCATTATCAAAATCTTCTCGACCATCATGATATCTTGATTGAAATTCGATAAGTGTGTTCTTCCCTTTTAAATTGGGTATAAACAAATCATAACAACTCGCTCTTCCTTTTCTTCCTTTAAATCCAATGTCATATTCAATTTTACTGCCAACATAAATAGCTTTTGCTATAGTTGCTATGGTTGCGTGTAAATGAGAAACAGATAACTTATTACCACAATAAGGGCATCCATATTGTCTTTCGTTTTTTGACATGCAATTACTTGCTCTATCAAACTCTTTTCCACATTGTATATGTCTTATTTTTAACCACGTTTCATTTCTTTTTGTATCTTTTCTTATTTTATAAAATATATCTACCAGCTCTAGTTCATTTGTTTCTTCAACTCTACGTTTCCATTCTTCAAATGAAACCTTGCTCCTAGGTAATTTACTGTTTAATTTTTCTATTTGAATCATCTCTCTTTTGTATAAACAACAAAACTCTTATGCTTTTACATAAGACCAGACTATATCTTCACCCTCGATTAAGGGGCAGGATTTTCCATACTTTAGCATAAGCATGTACTCTACTCACTTCGTCTAATTTTAATTAGCTTATTCTCTTAGTTTATAAGAGTTAAATTTATTATCGTTTTCGTTAGTCGTTGAACCTATATCCTATCTATACGACTTAGATATGTGGCTGCTAATTGCCCAATTCATATAATTTTTTACTATCACGCATACCGTTTCCAATTACGTTGTAGTTTATATGACTCTAAGGGGTTTCTAGCAATTTACCCTGTTCTATATATGTGTTACCACATATTCAGGCTAGAAATTAACCTGCTAAGGATTTTGAAATCGAAGCCCTCTCTGCCTCATTTAAGTCTCCCCACTTTAATGAAAGGTCTGAAATTACATCACTAAAATCACGAAACTCTGTTTCTGACTCCATTAATGCCACACCAACATTTTCAAGTGTTTTTCTTACATTACTTACTACTGTTCCATCTTCAACAAAATCCCCAATTTTAATATCTTGGTAACGTGTGAACATGGTTTTTAAACTTTCCTTTGACATTTGCTGTTATTCGCTAAATAACAACCTTGTTTATAGTAATTCTTTTAATTTACCAATAACAGGCTCACATCTTTCATATGAGAATAGACCATATCTTCACCTTCACCAGTATGTGTTAAGGGTACACTTTTTCCATTTAAGGGATTTTCACCCACTCTAAGCGATTGAGCCGTACTCCTATTGACGAGTTTACGTCTTGTCGGATGGTCGTTGAACATTACTTTATTCAAGTCTTTGCTGCTGATTTCCCATTGTAATAATACTTAGGACTATATTTTCATATAGCTTTTATTTCACCATATATCATCTATGTTATTTTTTCTGCTTTCGCAACATTCACACATAAGTTTATTTCATCTTTATGTTGTAGTTAACATAGCTTTAGTAGATTCCAGCAATTTAATGTATTTCATGCACACATTTCTGTATACACAGGCAAAAATTTACCCACTGTTTCTGAAGATTTCCTTGTTACTGACTCAATTGTACCAATATAGCCAATCAATGTATCCATATCAACACCAGCCATTTGTGCTGATTTAGCCGTTCTTGACATGGCTATACTTAACTCAGACATTGACGATGCACTACTATTGTCTACTGCAACAAGCTTATCTATAACGGATATTGAATCTTTTGCAGCTACATTATAACCATTTACGGCAGACGTTAAGTAATCTGTCATAGATGAAGTTTCTGTTCCTGATAGCTTTGCTCCCATTACGGCAGCGTTAATTAAGGTTTGTGTTTCCGCTATACTCCTACCCTGTCTTGTAAATTCAACAGCAGAGTCCATAATCTGTTTAGTAGTTGCACCTATCGTCTTACCTAATTCGTTATACTCATCACGTAACTTCTCTACACTGTCAGCACTCATACCGTTTACAAGACGTATATCTGTCATAGATGCGTTAAGTTCATTTACAGTAGATACCATTTCTTTCATAACACGCCTAATTGCCATTAATGGAGTGCCTATCATTAATAACTGTGCCAGACCTTTAAATGCTGTAGACAATGTACTCATTGCTCTACTTTGTGCTACAAGTTTATTCACTTCACTTGTTGCTAATTTGGCAGCATTACGGAAACCAACTGTACCAGCTTCTACTTCTTTTAATCTTGCCACCATCTGCTGAACATTTTGTAGTTCGCCACTATTAATAAGTTTATTGCCTTGTAACAAGGATAGCTTTTGTTCTAAACTATCAATAGCAACTTTCTTGTCAACTAATGCTTTAGATGCTTGTTCTTCTGCCTTAGTTTGAGCGTTAGCAGACGTAGACGCACTTTGTAACCCCTTGGTATAATTGTTAAGGTCATTATTTAAAACAGCTAATCCAGCCCTATACTCGGCTGTAAGTGGGTTCATTTGTTGTAATGCGGTTATCTGTGATTGTAGTCCAGAAGTTGTATCCGCATTACTAAAACCACCATACTTACTATTCGCATCAGAAAGTGCAGTCTGTATTTTTTGTATAGCAATTTGCTGATTAGTTAGTGCGACTAATTGTTTGTTATTATTGGCTGTAGTCTGTTTGTCAAGGTCGTTAGTTGCTCTTGTTAACTGATTTACATATTCCAATCTTTGTTTCTCTGGAATATTTGTAAAATCCGTTTTATATGTACCGTCTTTGCCATACATAATGCTTTGCATTCGAGTAACATATTCTTCAATTTTAAGACTACCATTCTTATAAGCTGTTACTGTATCATCAAGTGCTTTTTGTAAGCCAGACATTTGTGATGTATTTGTTGTTGTATTTCCAACAGACGCAATTTTTACTTTTACTTCTTCAACCTTTGAACTTATCCTATCTAAAGCATATTCCCATGTGCCAGTATCTTTATTTAAAGAACCTAATACATTGTAATTAGAAAGTTCCTTCAGGTTACCTTTTAAACTCTCAACCTTAACATTAAATCCAGATATATTACCGCTATCATCAAATATCTTATTTACACTTTTAACATTACCAATCTGCTTTAATTCCGAAAATATGCTTTCAAGATTTTTTGATAATCCTTGTATCTGTTTAATGGTATTATCTAAGGATTGAAATTCTAACTTTTGACTTGAAACTTTTTTAGCTTTAGATTGAATATCACCGAAAACACTTTCTATAGATGCTTTGAAATCATCAATATTAAGAGATATTTTTACATTTTTTAATTTTTCTTGAATTGTTGTTATCTGATTGTTGATATTAGATATACTTTTTGCCTCGTCTAGCATAGCAGATAACAGTATATTTAATTCGTCTTCTCCCACTTAATCACCACCTTTATATCATGTAGTTATTCCATTCTTTTTTAATTCTTCTTTGAAAATTCTCAGATATTCACCACGTAGCCACTCTACAGTTTCTTTAATAAATCCGTAAGCAGGATGTTGATAATACTTATTATTTGGTGTACCATTTTCTAGCCAACCAATCAAATTATCACTCGAAACACTATTAGACATTGCCCATTCACCACTAAAACTTGCGTGTGCGTTCCATGAATGTTCATTTATGATAGGAAGAATTTTTAGTGGGTCAAAGTAAATTTCTACAGTATACTTGCCACCACTTAAAATAGGTTTAGTTCTACTAATAGAATTTAAAACCTGATTTGTTCTTTGATATTCTAACGGAGGTTTACTATAAACAGTTTTCTCTACATTTTCTTTTAATTTATTCATAACAATTATAGATACAGAAGTTAATGATTTTTCTATCTTCTTATTAATATAATTTGTGGCTTGTGAAAAGTTTTTAAATCTATACTTCGCCATTTGCATCACTGTCCGTCTGCTCATCTTCAAAAGAAACACCATTCGTTTTATCTTCTTTTTCTAGTTCTTCTAATGCTTGGTCAACTTGAACCTGATACATATATGTAAACATTTCAGAAAAATCTTTGCTAAAGTTAGTAATCTTCGCTGTTTCATCTTTATCAACGCTCTTCATAATATCCTCAAAAATTTCTAAGTCTATTAATGCCTTAATTGTATTGACTTCATTTTCATATCTTTTTCCAAGTTCCTCATACTCTACAAACTTTATATTTGTAAAATATCTTAAAATCATTGCCCATAAACAAATAGTTACATCAAATTCAACATCATTTCTTTTACAATATTCTGCTCGCTGTACCATATCTGTAACTAGCTTAACTATCTTAGTTTTCTTAAATTTTTCATCCATCAAGATTTTATAAGTCTTATTATTAACTGCGGTCACAGTTACTTCTTTTTGGGCAAATCCTAAACCAACATCACTAATAAAGTCATTTGCTTTAACATTATCTTTTATCATGTAATCCACCTTTTCTAATTATAATACTGTTGCAAATGCAACACTTTTTAATATCACAACTACTGCAAAATACAGTGTTTCAAACCATCAAATTTCCAGTAAAACAAAAATTTTACTAGCTTAAAAAATATAGCAGGGTTGGTTACCCTACTACGTTTTCCTTTACATCGTCGTATGTAACCTCAGTCCATACAATCTTGTTCAAGTATTTCTTTTCTCCATTTACTACAACTACATTTGAACCTATTTCATATTCAAATTTATTTAATGCTACTTTATCTGCCATTATAAAATCATCCTCTCGTTTGTTTGATTGTTTTTACTACTTTTAGAAATGCCTTACATACTTAATACATAAGACACTTCTAAAAACAGGAGAACGCAATATACGTTCTCACTATTTTAATTTGTTTTATGCTTCTTCAATAAATGCTAACTTATATGGATAACCGTCTGCACCAACAAGTAAATCAATGTTTACAGTAACCGCATCAGGAGCAGCAGAATCATTTTTACCTTGTAAAGTAAATGATGGCTGTACTGTTGCATTAGGACAATCAATCCATGCTGTATAAAGATTACCTGTTTCAATTTCCTTACAAACAAGAAGCCCTTTAACCTCATAATTCTTAGGTGTATTATCTTTTGCTTCAATTGTTTCAACTGTAACGTCTGAATCATAAAATACTTTGATTTTAGTTACAGAAGAATGGCAAGTAATAGCCGTTGATGCTATAGAATAATCTGTTGCATTTGTAGCTGGAGTACCAACAACTAATGCTGGCTTAACTATTTTACCATCAGCATCAACTTTAAAAATAGTTGGTGTAATACCTATGGATGGAGTATTAGTAAGCGTAAATACACCACCAGAAAGTGTAAGTGTTTCTACGAACTGTTCAGGTGTTGTTTTGGTTACAACACTATTGTTTGACATAATCTTCATTAAGTCAGTTGTCATAGTTGCAGTTGTACCTTCAAGCTTACAATCCCTATCACCATAAATTGTTAAGAGTTTAGGATTACCATAACCACCTCTAAGGAAATCTTGTGCTGTTTCATCGGTTAAACTAATGTTTACCATATGTTCCAAGTTACATAATACTTCCTTTGAAGTTTTATCTCTAAATACAAAGTTTTTAATACCAATAAACGCAAATGACGCTATGTTTGACATTTATACATCACTCCTTTTCTTTTGCTTGCTTTTGTTTAATTTGTTTTACTACTTGTTTTTTCGTTTGCCCAATACATATCTTCAATATTTACATCTTTAGAACTTACTGTTCCTGCATATACTGCTGTGATTGTACGGTTTTCTCTATCTATTTGGTTTATGTAGTGGTAACTTTCCATTAGTTGATACATGGTGTAACCCCATATATTGAGCAAATTTATAGAAGGGTGTTTACAACTTACTGCTTTGATAATACTCATCAGCGTTATAAAATTACCCTTTTTTTCTTTAATTTTATTTTCTTCTTCTTCAAACTCTTTTAAAAGTTCTCGCATAGAGTCGCTTATATCTTCTCTATCAGACTCTTTTTTCATTTCTTCCATACAATAGATTCGTTTAAAAATATCAAGTATGAATTGTACGTTATCCTCCAACAAAATAACTTGAGGGTTATCAGTAACATAAAACACTTTACCGCTTAAATAATAATCCCATTTTTTATTAGTAAATAAATCAAGAAAGTTTAAAAATTGTTTTCGTTTTTCTTCGTTATTGAAGATTTCTTTAGGTTTTTCTGTACATATACTCACTGTACTTAAATAAACACCCAAACCTATTTCTTTACTAAATAATTCTTTTAATTTATAATTCTTTAATGTTACTCCACTAAATTCAATATCTAGTCCAGCAACTAATAAAGACTCAATAACTAAACTATTAATGTCAACCACGTTATCACAATCCTTGTTTATCGTAAAAGATTATAGAAATATGAGTACAAAGATAATCGCTGCCTTTTATGCTTATAGGTTCACTATAATCTACCTTACTATTACCAGTACATCCTACTTCACCATAATCAAACATATCAGCAATACATTGTTCTATTGCATCCATTCTACTTCCATGTTGTGTCAGATAATCAATAGCTCTTTCACACACTATATATAAATTAAATGTGTTCCCATTAAAATAATGGTTGTTTTGAGCATGATATTGTTTCAATCCGTAATTCATTGATATGTAGCAACGCTTATCTGTTTCTGTATTTGCTTCAACTTTTTCATACTTATAAATATAATTATCAACTACATCCCTAATCTGAGATGCTGTTAAGCTTGGTAACAATGTAATATCAGTATCTAAATCATCCACATAATATAAAAATTTCAACAAAGTCATATTACTTTTTAATTTATTTACAATTTCATTTCTAACCTTATTTTTATAGCCATATGCAGCCATATGTTATCACCTATTCTAAAGTTATTTCTTTTTGTATCTTTTGAATTGAGTTGTCGGCATTGACAATATTAGCAGTAAGAATAAACTTATCACCCATATTATATTTAGCCGTAATTAACAACTTACAAGAGTTATCATTAAATTCAATTATTGAAATCTTGTCATTATTGACTTCCCAATACGTTCCAGTTTTGCTTACTGGTTCAGATAATTCATACAACCAGTCATATCCTTTGAAGATTTTACTTTCACCAATAATATGAATATCACTTATGTTTGAATTATTAATCTGTGCCATCTGTGATACATAGTCAGCTACTCCATTTAAGTCTTGAGAAAGATTTATTTCATCAATTACTAAGCCCAAACGAATCAGTCCTTCATCAAGGTCACTAACACCTGTAATTTTATATACAGAGCCTTTTATCATTACTCGATTAATTTTTCTTTCAACAAACTTTCTTGTCAATTCATTGTTCTGGAAAATAATCATCAACGAAGAGTTTAAAAATTCTATGTAATCATTGTTGGTTGTCTTATCAATCCTTGTACGATTATCTTCAAAATAGTAAGGAATTCCTATAATATTTCCACTGGTGTCAAGCATTTTAAAACTATTTAGACATCTATAAACCAAAGATATATCATAACCATCATATTTAGTCGGAAGATTATAAACCATATAAGTTTCTTCTTCCATAGTTCCTAAATCGTCCATATCAAAGGTATACTTTATATAATCACCTGTTTTAACAACACCATAATTACATAATAACTCTCTTGATATAGAATTTAATTTCTTATCTTTAACTCTGGCATATTTTAATAAACCCTTCATTTCTACAGAAGTATGATTAACAACATTAACCTTTTCAATAGAAGATATTGGTGATAAAAACACTACAATTTGCAATATTCCATACTCTTTGTTGTATTTTTTTAAAACATCATCATCAATCTTAGCTATTTTATAATTAATATCATTGACCTTAACATTATCAAACAATTCTAAAGTATCTGATACAGTATCATAAGTAACAATAATAGCTTTCATTTCATTATCTTCAAAAACATTCTCTTGTCCCACATAAGAACTTTCTTTATATAACATTCCAGAAGCTAAAATTCCATCTATAGAAAATTCAGTTGCGTTTTTTGTAAAGGTAATTTTGTCATATAGTGGTCTTATTCTATAACCAGAATAAACTTTGTTTCCTATCGGCTCTGTAACAGCTATGTATTTTTGGCTCTCATCTGTAACAAATACAACATTTCCTATATGAAAAATATCACCATTGCTATTTAAGAATTTTGCTTTTTTATCAAGCAATCCTTCATTTAAAGGGTTAGTATGACGTTGAATTATCATTTTGATATTTTCATTTTCATCAACCGTTGTTAGGTGACCTTCTTGACCATTCTGGAATTGTGTATTAAACAATCTTTCACCGTTTGTAATATATCTGCTTTGATGGTCTAAGGCTTTTCCATAAAAATTCATTATTCTTCACCCTCATAATCATCATATATTCGGTCTGCCATTCTGTTTAATAAGGATTCTTGTGTTTGTATTCTTGTTTCTCTACCGTTCAATTGGTCTTTGTAATTCTTTCTACCAATATCATTCTGAAATACTTCCCACACAGAAATATAATCGTCTAACATACCTTTGTAAATTCTAAGCTTCATACACTCAGACACATATCTAATCTCTGAATTAGTCAATTCTTCGCTTACTGTTTCGGTTATATCATCACAAGTCAATGCTCTTTCCAATCGAATATTAAACTCATCTATACCATCTTTAATTAATAAAACTTGTTCCTCAACGGTTGATGGTAAGTCGAGTGCATCAGCCCTAATATTTCTTGAAAAGTATTCATATATATTGTCATAAGTTGTGTTCAAACCACCACCACCATTTCATTGAACATTTGAAGTATCATTTTAAGCCTCATTTATAGGGAAAAGAAATTCTCTAGTTTCGGTATGTCCTAAAAGTTCAGCTAAGTATGTTTTAATACTATCGCTGTCAAGCTTAATATCATTAGCTACACGAACTATCTCTAAAAGAACGTCTTTTGGTGTATCTGATGCTACTTTCTTTTTAAAAGCAGGAAGTTTCAATGCAAGAATTTTCTTGATTTCTTCTACGCTTAAAATTTCAACATCTTCTACAACCTCAGCAACTTCTTGTTTAATTTCTTCATTGGTTTCATTTTCTGACAATACCAAATAACCCTGTTGTAATGTACAAGTGTTGTATCTGATGTATTCAAAAACTTCGTCATCAACTTCCAATTCACAATATCTATTTCCATGCACGCCAGTCCAAACATAAGGCTTAACTGTACCATTTGCTAATGGAAAATTAACACCAAACTCTGATGTCTTTACATTTTTTAATTTTACGCCCATTCAAACTACTCCTTTTAATTAATAGAAAAATAGCGGTGCAACATTAAATTACACCGCTAAATTGTTTAATTTATTTTATTACATTACAATTGCAGTATCAGTGATTACACCAATGTTCTGAGCATATAAGAAATCTACACCCAAACGCTGTCTAACAATCATTTTAATTCTACCGTACTCAACATCTTCTTCTGTTTTCTGTGTTAAGCCACCAGCAAGAGCAACCGAGAATGGTTTCTTACCACTTGCACTACCAAACATATAGCCAGTTGTAATAGGGAACTGTGTATCATAGCCAGTTTCAGTAGTAAATTCATTTAACAATGGAACTGCATCTGCACTACCAAGATTTGTAAGTTCATAATCATACAAGTCTGTTTTAAGTGCATCTGGCATATTTGTAGTAACTACGGTAGCTTTCTTGCCAGCAAAACTTGTAATAAGTTCTCTATCTGCAACAAAGAGAGGTCTTGAACCTGTTCTTCTACCTACAATACTAGCAACCTTATCAAACTCTGGCATAGTAACACCAGCTTTAGCAACACACTGTTTTGTAGGAATTACTGTACCTGCTGCAACACCTGCTGCGATAAGACTCATAATTGTATCATAAACTAATTTTACTCTTGATGCTGCAACATCTCTAACTAATGCTCTAAAATCATCAACCTGTGACTGTGTGTTAGAAAGTGGGTTATAAGACATACCTGTCTGTACAGTACCAATTTCAATATACTGCTCTTTACCTGTTTCTACTCTCTTCAAAGATACAGCAGAGCCAGCAGCAGCCCACTTAAATTTAATATGTTTTGGTACAGCTTTTGTATATTTAACCATATCAGTATTGTAATTTACGTTCTGTACTTCTGCAAAATAATTAATTAACTGTTGAATATCTGCTTCTGAAATTGCTGTTGCTGTCTTAACTACAATGTTATTAAACTTAGTTAATTCATGCTGTGATGCAGACTCGCCACTCTCTGGAAAGATAGCAGAACATAAAGCCTTAATTGCTTTTTCGTCCTCAAGCTGAAGTTCTTTTGTTTCATGTTTACTATTGTATATTCTTAACGCTAATTCCTGTGCTTTTAATTCATCTTTTATAATAGCCATCATATCATCTCCTAACTAATTATCGAATAACAACTAACTCAACAAGAGTTGTTTCGTCAATGCTATACTTTTCATCAGACTCAATACTTGCAATCTGGAATACTTTAATATCTGTTACTTCTGGTGTTGCTTTTACAACAAATTTCTTTGTAGTTGCATCCCAAATAGCAAAATCACCTACACTTGCGTCGGCAGGAGCAGTGAAGTTTGATGTTTCAAATGAAAAACCTACTTCTGGATAAGCAATTGTAGCTAACTCTCCCTCACCATTGTAAAAATCAGAAAGTTTCTCACCATATGACTCCAATACATCTTCTGGTGTCACTGTAATAAATACATTAGTAGCTGTTGCTGTTGCAGCAGTTGCATACTTAACTGTAGGAACTCCACCCACATATGCCATTTCTACTAAACAGAAATTATCAACACCACCTGTTTCAGTTACCTTTGCACCGTTAATAAGAGTTCTAATAGGTGTGAAACCTGTCACCTGTCCTACTGTATGTGCTGTACGTGTACCGCTTATAAATGCTTTAATATTACTTGCCATCTATATCCCCTCTTTCTCTATCCAATCAAATTAACCATTAATATCAAAACCATATTCATCTACATATGACTTTGATTTTCCTTTAGGAATTGCACTATTTAAAGACTTTGAATACTCAACTCCACTATTGCCATCTTTACTATTTTCTTTTACTGGAACTACTGTTTTAGCACATTCAAGAAGAATGTCTTTTAATTTGATTACAGAATTGAAAGACTTTTCATTATCAAGAGTATCTTTAATTAATTCCTGAACTTCCTCTGTTTCAAACTTTTCAGCACTATTAAATGAATTAAATTCGGTAAAATATGTAGCTTTGGTTTCTTCCAATTTCTCATTGTATTTAATTTCATCTAATTCATTTTTGCATTTTTCCAAATCTTCTACTTTACTTGTAAGTTCTACGATTGTAGAGTTTAAAACAATTTCAGTATCCTTAGATGTAGTTAAATCATTTTTAAGTGTTTCGACAGTTTCATTTACCTCATTGAGTTTTAGCTCAATATCTTCTTTTTCTTTGGTAAGTGAATTAGTGGCAGTCTGAACTTCAGACACCTCAACATAAACATCTTGTCTTTCTACTTTCTTTCTGCTTGCATAATCAACAGTGATTTCATCATTTTCTGATTTCGTATAATCAATCTTGTATCTCACCCATTCATATTCTAAATAAGTTTCGTAGATAATATAGGTGTCATAAATATCCCACATACCTATGTACATTGTGTTATATTCTTCAGCTATCATCACTTTAGATAAAGCTTCATATATCTTAGACCTAATTTGACCAAAAGAAATATCATTGAACGCTTTTAAAAATCTATTTTCCATGTGTTCATCACCCTTTCCGTTTATTTTTTTAATTTCTTCTTGCTTTGTACTACCATTTTTTATATCTTCCATGACAGCACTATTAAATTGCTGATAATGGTCGTTATTTAACATTAATTTGATATGAGAACAATCATAATTTCCATACACAATATCTTTATTACCACGCTGTTCGGAGTTCAATATAGTTAAAGCACTAAAATTAGGGTCAACTATCCATTCAACTCCATCGTTGTCAATCATATTTTGGGTATAATACCACTCAACAGAAGTGAGTATAGGAATGTTGTTTCCTGCCCATTCAAGTAGCAAACTACATTCGTTTAAATTATCCCAAGCTAGTAAAATACCCTCACACCACATAACATTCTTGGATAAAGAATTGTTTGGGTCTAAGGGTGCAATCCACACATTTGTAATTGTTCCAATACTTCTTGTATTAGTTATAGGGATTTCTACATCACCATTACTGCCACGCAAATGTGTAGAAGATGGCTCATGGTCTCCTAATGCGTCTATTCCATCGTTTTCATCCTCACTATAATATCTAGTGACAATGTGCTTATGTAATAGGGTTTTCATATATTTTCTTGCAGTATCTTCCGACACAGCCCACTTATTATGAGATTGCTCGAAATCGAGAACAACTGCTTTAAACTTTAATACTGATTTATCCTCTTTGACTTCCTCAATACTGTTAATATAGAAATTATGAGTTATCATTCTATTTAAAATTGCATTTTCTACACTCAATTTATACCACCACACTTCCTATTGTTGTATATTGTCAAGATTTCATTATCTGTTTTACGTGTGATGTATTCGTCAGTGATTATTTGTTTACTTCCGTTTTCAACGATGATAACAGAATTTAATACTCTAAAAATCTTAATATCTTTCATATCCATCTATTATCACCGTCCTAGTCCGTACTACCATCTATTAAGTTGCCACCTGTTTCTTGGCTTTTAATTGTGTTTTCATTATCTGGTTCTTCTTCTGTTTTTCTTCCAGTGTCACCATCTTCAGCAGAGAGTGTACTTGAAGTTTTTGGTGGGGTTATGATTTCTCTTATACCCATATCATCAATTTCTCGCTTGCTATCATCAAGTAATTCCATATAAGATACACTATTAAGCATATCAACAATACTCTTATAAGAAGTACCTTCAGCGTGTAATTTCTGTAGAATATCCACTTCATCTTTTGTTGATAATGGTGTGCCTGTAATAAATTCAAAAGCATAGTTTTCTGATATTTTTTTGCTTAACACAATACTAAAAAGCTGTTGGAATATTTCTTGAATTGACTCCAACATCATTCCTATTCTTGAATATAAAACATCCATAGATAATTTTGCACTCTGATAATTACTGCCATTATTACTACCTGTTAAAGTACCGTTTACACCTATACCTGCTTGTATTGCATTGTTTACTTCCTCAAACTTATCTGCACCGTCATTAAACACTTCTAAACCCTTTACATCTGGAAACATTAACGAAGCAAATTGAGGTAATACAGAAACAGGTACTCCACTTGCACTTACAGATTTCTTAATAGCTGTCTGTACACTTGATACAATTTTCTTTCTCATAGGAGAACCAATATCTTTATAATCATGTTCCTTATCGCCTATGGTTAATACAGCGATACTTTTAATTATCTTTTCAACTATATTTTCTTCTAATTGTCGCAAAGTTTTCTTGTGCTGAATATCAAGTAATGACTGCATACCTAACGGTAAACCAATTCTTTGATTTCTTAGAATTGTATTATTTTTTATAACTGTAGTCTTATCTGTAGGGAGTTCTAAATATTTATATGTAGTAGAATCTTTTTGATACTTTTCATAATTAGATTTCAGACCAATATCTTTAAGAGTTTCATACATTTGTTCTTTTTCTATATCAGTCATGTTATCTATCCAAGCCATATCCATTTTAGCTACCCATTTACCATTTCTTCTACTGGAAGAAAATACGTATTGGTTATTTTCAAATATATAAAGATATGGATTTTTTTTATTGCCCAACCAAGTACAAATCAATGTTCCTGTTAAACACAACTGTCCTATAATATCTCTTGTTAGCTTTTTATATCCAACACTATATAAGGTTTTATCATAAAGAATTAAATTATCTTCAACATTCTTTGCTTTTCTATCAAATACTTTAATCTTATAATTAAGTTTAGGAAGTGATTGAAATAAGGTATATAATTGATATATCGTACCATCAGAAATATACATATACGTCATATACTGAATAATATCATCATAGTTATCTTCTGGTTCAGTAAACCACTCTACTATCTTATCTTCATCTATACCCTCATAACTACTTAAACTATCACTATAGATAGCACCTTCAGTAAAGTCGGCTATATAATCCTGAAAATCATTATATGAAACTTTTGGAGTTACTGCCCCATTTATTCTATATTTCCCCGTTTAAATCACTCCCTTTCTTTGTTTAATTTTGTTTAATTTGTTATACCTCAAAATACCAATCTTCATCGGTTGGGTCATATCCATCTTTATTTAATTCAATACCAGTTTCTTGTTTGCTTATCCAATAATTAGCAAAACCAATAGAACTAAATCTATCTTTTCGCATTAAATTATTTTCAACCTTCATATATGGGCTGTTTTGCTGTTTCTTAACTTCCAGTGCCATTAATTCTTTTACAAGATAATCAACTTCTATATTGACTTTAAGGTATTCATTAATAACCATATCACTAATTCTTGCTTTTGGATTGTCTTTATTCTTTTCGTTCTCATCTTCATAAAAAGCTCTAGCATCATTACTATCTACAGGCAATTCCAATCTTCCAGTTTCAACAACATTCTTTAGATATGTTATCATATCATGATTAAATTTAGCATCCTGTTTTATGGCGAAAATACAAGCTATAACATCTTCTTTTTCGGTGTTATACTTTCTATCAACCATATCTTCTCGATTAAATACAGTGAATGCTGGATAGTCTATGCTTCTGCTCTCGTCATGTTGTGTCTTGCTTGCAGCATCGGCTACACCCATACCATTACCATTACAGTCCAAACAAATTACGTCTATATCATAATCATAATATAACTGTTTCATTCTTATACTTTGCACTTCAGAGTGTGTATCACTTGCGTGTTCCATAAACATCAGCTTACGATTATATCTCTTTCCATCTCTATCAGGTATAGCAGAAGTAACAGAGAATACAGTATTATCATTCTTACCACCCATCATAGCCACGTCAATCGCTAAAACTCTAAGTTCATTTACTTCTTTGGGAACAGCATATCTCTTATTCCAATCTCTTAAATCTTTTTCATCAGTATATAAATAGTGTGGAATAGCTAAGAATGTCTTTTCAATAGTTCTTAATTTCTTTAATTCTTGATACGAGAACATACTATATTGTGATTCACTTACGAATAATCCTTCATTCTCTTGTGTCCAGAACAGCCTACTAAATGTAGAACTTTCCATTTGAGTTTTAATATCTTCCTCATATGTCATGTTGATAAAAGGTTCTGCAACAGGGAAACCCCAGTGCATACTCAATAATACTTGAGATACATCCTTAGTTGTTAACATATGTTTAAAAGTATCTATACACTCTTTGTACACAGGATTAGTTTGAAACTCACCACTTGTAATATGTATTTGTTTTTTCTTTTCATCCGTTGGCTTAAATCCAGCGTATTTAGGATTATCTTTATATCTAGGTATTCTTTCACCATTCTGTAAGAACTTAACTAATACATTCTCCTTGACCTTCTGTTCCATATAAGCACTTTCTTCACATACTAAAATAGCACATCTATTACCACGGCTATTTTCAGAAGAAGTTACACATACAATTTGACTCTTGTTAAAAAAAGTTATATATGTATCATTGAAACTGACCGAAGAATTTTTCATATCAATTTCTTTTCTTACGTTTGGGTATCTGTTATAGATTTCGCCTAATATTTTCTGTGTTATAAGCATACGTGCCTGTCCTTTTGTAGAACTGGCTAATACAATTTTAATACGAGGGTAGAGAATCGCAAGTACAACGACTATCCATCCGATAATATAGGATTTTCCGATTCCCCTTGATGCTATATATCGAAAGATAGAACTTCGGCAAGCTAAATATACAATTACATCTTGAAACCAAGTTAAAGTAGTACAACCTAATTCAGTAGATATAAAACGGTGTGGATTCTGGCGATATAAATCCGTAATATCCCTTGTTATTTCTAATTCTCTTTGTTCTTTAGTTTTCTTATAATCTATTTCTCGTTTTTTAAACTTTAATGCTCTTGCCATATACAATCACCCACTATTCCATATCTTGACAATATTCAGGGTGGTCATCTACATAATCCATCATTTCTTTTGCATCAACATCCACAGATGTTTTATTAGCACCAATAAAACGTAATAATTGCATAATAAGTTTATCCCACATAAACATTATTCCATCAATGTCATAATATTTTTTGCTAGGTAAAATTGGTTCATTTTCTGACCAATCAATTTTCTCACCCATAGAGTCATTTGTTTTCTTATCTCTTATCGCTTGAACATTCATCCCATTATCTTTTAAAAGTTTTTGTCTTGCATCTAATAATCCTTGTCCATCTTTGGTTGCTCCATTTGCAAATTTATCTCTTGCCATCCATTTATAATTAATTAGTTCACAGTATAAATCCGTTGCTGGCTTGTTATCTCTATCCCCGCCATAGGTAATATACATTTCATCTAATTCCTTATTCATAACTACAAGTTGTTCTCTTGTCCATTGATAGCCAAATAAATCTTGAAGTACCGCATAAGCAGCATCCGACTTATATAAATAATCATCTACTTTTTCAACTCTGTTTAGATTAGGACTATCTGAATAATGCAAATCCATTAAGTTTCTATCATCTTCATATTTCTTTCGAGGATTATTTACTCTTAACATATAAGCACTAAACATATTTTCTTCTGCTTGACAAACTTCATATAAATCGGGCAAGAATGGTATATCAAGTAACATTAATACTTGATGACAGCTTTGTACATCTTCATTAGCAACTCTACAAGCACACGCCTTACACAATGTATAAGGCTTATCCAACAGAGGATTTCTTGATGTATAAACTTTATCTTTTTTTAATTCTGTACCACAATTAAGACAGGTATATGTCATGTTTTTATCTTCATTACTCGAATTAGATGGCTCGACACTAGAAGCCTTTTGAGTTGCCTTACTTTTAAATCCTGCCAACTAAATCACCTGTTTCTTTTGTTTAATTTGTTTTAATATGCGAACATATAATTTCTTTTACACTATCTTCTTTCAAACCAGAGTTGAACAATGCAGTTGCTATTCCAGCATACATGCTTCCAACTTTTAATCCTAATTTAAAATCAGACATAGAAATCTCACTACCCACAGCTTTATCAATTTCCATAGGGAGAAATCCTAAATCAATTTTTTTATCTGTATCTTCAGCCACATTCTCACCTCTATAGCATTATTTTGCTTTCAACTTCATATAATTCATCTGTATTATCCAAATGATAAACTTTAATATTATTGGGATTTACTTTCTCATCATTGTTATAACTAATTATAGAATAGCAATAATGTTGTGGTGTAAATGACAATTTTCCACTGTTAGCATATTCGTGTGGTTGACATACACAACCATTCTCTACTACATATACCCCTTGTCTTCTGGCTACTGTCTGCTGACAATATTTATGAGTGTGGGCAAATACATATACATCTGCACATTCTTTTTTATTTAAGAAGTATTCTGCAACCTTTTCAGTCATTTTACCATCTACACTACTAAAATCTTTCGGATGACAATACACTATCTTATCGTCAATATTTGTATACCAGCTATCTACATACTTCAAATTAGGGATAGGAGAAAACTTTTCACGTTTCTTACCTATGAATAATTCAAATCCTTCTTCATACATACGTAAAATCTTTGGGTCAATAAAATTCTGCAATACCATATCTTTTAATATCATTTTCTCAAAGCGTTCTTCGTGATTACCAGCAATTAAGATAATAGGTATCTCACTCCCTAGTATTTTTCTTACTTCTAAAAGCCAATTGTAGCCATATTTAAGCTCATCAATTATACTTAAATCATTTGAATGGCTAAATACACTTATACTCTTACAATCAAGCAAATCACCGCCTATAACAAGGTGTGTGATTTCGTGTGCATGTTTCTTTATTTCCTCAAGCACGTCTTTTCTCTCAAATGGCAAATGAATATCGTTCATCAGCATAACTTTCTTGTCAAATGAAGTATTATTCATATCATTGTACGCTTCCAAATAACCATAAGAAGCTTTTCTTATCGTGTCTGGATTAAAATTAGAATTGAATATAGCTTTTATATCACCCCAAGATAAATTATACTTACTTCTGTTCTGATATAACCTAGTTTTCCAATCTAAAACACTTTCATTTTCTTTTCTATTAATCATATATTCCACCGCTATTATAGTCGTTTTAGTTTAATTTTCTTTTCGCAATCTTCATTGTTGCAGATAATAAATCTTTCACCATCTTCTTGTAAAACATCATCTTCAGTAAAGAATATTAGTTGTTTACAATAAGGACATTTAATCTTTTTACCTTTGCTATTACTAAGTTTAATAGTCATTCAAATTCCCCGTTCAAATATAAAAATAATGACTACGCAAGTTATACGTAGCCATTTGAGTATGTATTTATTTAATTTTATTATGCGTCTGGTGTTATTTCTTTATTAGCTTTGATTGTTATTGAAACATTTTCACTACCTACTAGGCTTTTAACAAGTGCAGATATATTATAGGTTTTTACATCATCTTTCTTGACTTCATCTAATAATATATTACCTTCTTCATCCTCGTACATAGTGCCATTTACATAATTTTTATTGATAGTTTCTTTTGCCATATTAAAACTCCTCTATAATTACGCTATTATTTCAGCCGTTATTTACATATTTATTTACGCATTAACTCGTTCTTTTACCTTTGGAGATACCTTTAATTTAAAACTCTTAGATGCTGCAATTTCCATATCTTCACCAGTCTGAGGATTTCTGCCTGTTCTTGCTGGTCTATCTGCAATCTCAAATGCACCGAAACCAATTAATTTAAGACCTTTATTTGCTTTCGCACACTCCACAATTGTATCTAAAATAACATCTAAATTTTCTGACATTTCTTTCTGTGATTTACCTGTTTTCTCTGCTAATACCTTTACAAATTCGCCTTTGTTCATCATAATTATAATCTCCTTTTCTTTCTGTGCTATCTGCACAAACCTATACGTTAATCGTTATATTTTCTGTTACTATATTTGTTTAATTTGTTTTAATTTTGTTTTTGAGCAGTGATACAAAATTCTTAAACCATAACTGCATTTGTGTTACTATTAACACCCACTTTAGGACTTGAACCTAAATCTTACGGTTTTGGAGACCGTTGTGTTTCATTACACCAAGCGGATATAGATGGGTTGAATTACTCCAACTCCACCAAGTATGAGTCCACAAACGCATACCCCAATTCAAAAAATATAAAGGTTGACCTATACCACCTTTAGGTACTTAATGGAATATTTGGACATAGGCATTACCCTAGCCTTCCGCAAGATATATCATTATTATTATTATTATTATTTGTATCCTCGTAGAGAGGGATTGGAGATGAGTTTAATGTCTTCATTCCGACAGTTATTAACCTTTTAAAATCCTCGTTTTAATAGGTTAAGGAAACCATTTATTTTACATCTTTTACCATAAAGTTAATTGTATTAAATCTTGCATTATCCATATAGTAATTCATTAATTCGGATAAGATTTTAGAACGCTTATTAATACCTAACATCTTATCAAATACTACCTTGTGAACATCTTCTAAAATTAGTTTCAAATAATGAATATGTATCTTTAAAATATCAGTATCAGTTTCCAAAACAAAATCTGTAAGAATTCTGTCAATATGAGCAAGGTTATAAGACGCCATATTATCATGCTGTAAATTTAATTCGTAATCTTTTAGATATAATCTCATTTCAGTTTGTAGCCTGCTAATTTCAATAAATAATTTTATACGTTCTTCCATATGTAAACCCCTTTTATTTCAGTAATAGTTTAATTTTTTAATTAAGTTGCCACATACAACGCCTGTGGCGAGGCACTCTTCAATTGAACATGTCCCCATACTTGATTAATCGCATCTGGATATATAGCGATGAAGGTACTCGTGCAAATACGCCCTTTCTCCTTCATTAGTCGACTTTACTCCGATGGCTGAAACCCTTGATTTTAGCGGAGTTCAGCCGTTGAAAATAGTCCAAGCGACCCTCAAAACTCATCCGTTTAGTCGTTATTTGAAAAACATTTAAGAAAATTTTGTGGATTTATTTCATATAATATTTTTAACAGCATTGATTTATTTGTGTCTATTGTTGATTGCATTTCTTTTTTGTGCCTTTTAGCATCTGAAGATATAATAAATGCTCTATCTATTAACCAACTCATTAAACCAAGATAATTTTTAGATATATATATACCTTTAATTTCTTTAATCAAATTACTAAAATCTTTTCGTAACAGTATGTATTCTTCATCATCGCCCGTTGTATTATAATTAAATAAATTCAAAGAATAGCTAGAAATTATTTCTTCAACCTTTTTACAAGTTTTCCTGTTTTTATCTAATTCAAACTTTTTGAAAAAATATAACATTGGTAAGGTTGAGTCTTTGTCTCTAAACTTCTCTACATTCAACGAACACAAGTAATTCATAGGGCATTTTAATTTCTTATTAATTCGTTTCTTGTTAAAGTCTTTTTTAACAATGCCCCAAAAATCAGGATAACCATTTTTAGATATATCCATGTCTTTTTTTATTCGTTTAATTTCTTCTACTAAGTCAATATCAAATCTACGTTTGGCATTATCTATAGCTACTTGAGCTAAGACAGAAAGTATGCAAACATAATCTATGTATTTCTGGTCTTTAAAATTATATGTATATGTTTGTGCTATTTGAGCCAAATTACTTGTTTCTCCAATAGCAGAACTTGCACTTGCTAAATTATTATCCACTTGAGCATAATCACTCATTGTATTACCATACATTGTTGTTTCTTTTGGTATATTGTTAATTATTGTAGGATAGTCGAGATAACACATTCTTGCATGTTCTACAATATCTAATTGATTAGTACAATAACCTGAATCTGAATCTTGGTCTGAGCCATTGTTGCGGTCTTGAAAATCTGTACCAATCATATTAACTGCAATTATCTGTTTCCCAAAATTAAAATATTTTTGCAAGTTATCGCTGTATACATTATGTAAATATGTTAAATTATTTTTACTATTAAACGGACTTCTAAAGAAAGCAAGATAATCTCCATTATCAAATCTTTCTGTATAACATTGAATTGTACCTTGCTCATAACAGAATGTGTCATCAATATCTACATTTTTTTCTGCTCCAGAAGTAGCATATAATAACATAGCATATGGAGAACCGATAATAACTAAGTTTTCGGCATTTTGAATTATTTTGCCTGTTTTTAAATTAAAGGTGTAAACTTCAACAATTCTTTTCTTTCTATCTCTAAAATATTCACTTCTTACAAACTCCATGTTTTGTTCACATAAGGCAACTAATACATCATAATCGTTTGAAAAATTACTATTTTTCCTTAGGTAATCCAAAAATACATTATTGTCAGTCTTTAGCTTATTTATATAGCCAATACTTTCTTTAACCACATTTTCCATAATATCGTTGTCCAAAGAGTTTACCATTTGATAACTCATTTTCTGTACATCACCTAATTTACTTTCGTGAGCAGTCTTAACTATCCCAAACATACAGTTGTTTTCATAAACTCTTTCGCACCAGTAATCATAGGATTTATTAAATTTGCATTTTGTTAGTATATAGGCTCTTTATCCTATACTTCTAGGAGTTTCCTCCATTATACCATGTCAATTCATGGCTAGTTCAGACTATATCTTCACCCTCATCTTATATATGTTAGGGTGTCGGGCGTTCGTGGACGGATTATTGTTTTGACTACTCACCGTCTAGTCGTTGAACCTTCCAGATTACTTTTATGTCATTCATCTGGCTTGGTGTATGGTTAGCATGGAATGAAAGTTATTTGCTAAATTGAAAATGGAATCTTTTTGCAAAATATCGCTGGTTATTACAACATCCTGAAATTAAAGCTCTACTTACATTATATTTTTGCGAAGCTTCAACACCACTTGAAACAGTCTCAATATAATTCATATTAGAATCGTATACATCTATTGGGCGAGAGCGATGTTTTGACCTTCTTAAAATTAAATCCTTGTAATTAATGTTGTATTTACAATCACACCATTCCAAATTTTCTATAAAATTGTTTGTCGAATCTTCATCACGATGATTAACTTGGTCGTAATTATTGGGATTCGGAATAAATGTTTTCGCAACCAGTCTTGCCACAATTAATCTATACATTTTCTTATTTGACCAAATTGAAACCATAACTTGAGTATATCCATTTTGTGTTTGCTTCTTTAATGAAAGAATTTGTCCTTTTTTATGATATATTCTTCCAAGTGAATTTTCAAAAACTCTATCAATACTTCTAACACGTCCAAAAGTAGAAATTTCATATTCTGGATAACATTCTATAATTTTCCATTCTTCATTCATTTTATACACCTCCTTACTTATATATTATTATAACTTTCACTCTTTAGCTTTCCACTATTAACCCGATATTTTTAACTAATTATTTCTAAATAGCTGACCCATATTGTTAAGCCATTTCATAGAATTATCTGTTGTTATTAATTCAATATCTTTTGCAAAATGTTCAATCCCAAACATATCTTTAACGGTTGCGGTATAATATCCTTCCCCAAAGTAATCTCTAAAGAATTTCTGAATATTACTGCTAAAAGCAGCCATCTTACAAAAGTGATGCCTCAATAAGATATACCCATTACCCCAATCAGGAAATATACTACTGTCGATAAGAGCCTGTCCATCAAACAACGTATTTTTCAACTTGTAGTTGTCTATCTTCTTTGCTATACACTCTTTGTTTTCATTGGTCTCAACGCTTATAGCATTTGTAGTAAAAAATCTATCTATGTCTTTAAGTATCAATATATTTTTAGGATTAATTTTAATCTTATCAACGATTGTACTGGATACCAGCGGAGCATAAGCACTAATTTCAACAATCATTGGATTATCTTCGTCTAGTTTTATTCCCATATGTAAGAAGTTTATTGCCTTTTTGTATAACTTATCCCTTATGAATATACACGAACCTTTTTTCGCCTTACCTGTACTGCGGTATAGCATCTTGTAGTGGATTTTCTCTCTCTTTTTTATCTCTCCGTTTTTCTTATGAGAAATATATTCAACGTCAACGCCATCATTGTAAAACAATTCCCGTATTTCTTCTTTTGATTTTTTGCTGTATTTCTCTTTGTTATTTTGGGCAAATTTCAAAAGTGAGCCAATTTTATATCGTTTGTTCCGTACTTTCGCTATTGTCATTTTATCTTTTTTGGATTTTGCTAATTTATAATCCAATCTGGCTTTAATAGCAATGTTATGTAAATGCTCTAATTCCTTCTCATATGAGCGTGAGCCGTAGTTAAACTCCAAACAGATAATATCCCTCGTTGACTCTTCTTTCCAAATTTTAAGACCATTCTCTTTCAAATAATCACTAAATAAACTATTAGTGAACATTGCATCTTTGTATTCATAATGGTCACGCACCCCATTATTATATTCAAACAAGGTGCTTGCTTCTATATTCTTTATTCTTAAACCATATTCACTGATTTAGTATCACCTCACTATAACTTCTGCTAAAATTTATCTTTTACTTAAAAATATTTTTATGTATGAACAATCTTTCTACAGCTTTACTTCTACTGTTTTTATCTAGTGTAGTTGTTAATTCTTTGCTCCATATACATTCAAAATCGTCTGGTGCGTTATATTCACTGCATATAAGTATATTATCTTTGCTCATCTTTCTAACCCAATCCCAATATGTATTATGGTCAAAATCATCTTTATATTTTGTAGTACCCTCATATGGAGGGTCACAATAAATAACACAATTTTTTAAATCCATTATGTCTAAATAAGATTTGTACTCATATTTTACATCCTGTAATTCTTTAATTTGTTGCATTACATTTCTTACTGCTTCGTCATAATAATTTCTAATTGTTCCAATCTTAGTTGTCACTATTCCTGCATATCCACCAAACCATTTTGCGTTATACGTAGCACAAAATCCAGCCAAGGCAACAATTTTAGGTGAATACAATCCTTGATTATTTTTAACCTCATTATAAAAATCCTTAGTCATTTCAATTTCTTTAAATGGTTGCCAGCCATCTTGCAATGCTTTCCAAAATTCTATTAAATATTTGTTGTTGTCATATCCATATTTATTATCACATTTGATGTGTTGAATCATATTTGAACCACCTACAAAGGGTTCTATGTATTTTTCTATTTTATTATCATCTATATATTTTTGAATAATTGGAACTATATCTTTTGCTATTCTTGCTTTACTTCCCATGTATTTCAAGTTTATATGTCACACCCTTTATTTTATTCATCTCGTGTTTATTCGTTTAATTTATTATCCCACCCAATAACAAGAGTGGGATATGCAGTTCGTATGTATTAGTTTGCTTAATCTATATATCCTTCGTTAAAGGCAATTCTACGTGTCTCAGCATTTTTATCAGCTATCTTCTTCAATTCAAAACAACCACAAGATGGTGTCCAAGCTTCAATAAAATCAATTACCCTTTGGAAATCACCCTTCTTTGTACGTGAAATCTTACTACCTAAACCAGCATTGCGTTTTGCGTCAGTATAAAGCCTTTTAATAAATATTCTAAAGTATTTGTGTCTATCTAACAAATCAGTTCCAAGTATTTCCATTACTCTCCTCGTTGCTGTTTCAATAATTGTTTCTTGCTGTGTGGTAGTCACTTCTTCGTTTAATTTCAAGTTTTCTATATCTGATTTCACTTCTGTTAAATCCAAACTAACATTATTCATAGTATTTGATAATCCGTTCATTAATTGCTCACTTGTTTCTAATCTTTTTAACACCACAGCCATTGATTGTGTATTCTGTAAAGAAATCTCTGCTGTTTTATTTAAGGTTGTCATAATTGTTTCCATTGAAACGCTAACTGCTGTATTTTCATATGTATTCATAATTATCTAATCTCCTTTATGTTGTTGTTAATATTATAATCCATTGTATTTGACCAATTTTTAATTTCATTTATTGCTTTGATATAACCCATTCTTTCTAGCTCTGGTAGTTCATTTATATGGTCGGTCAGCCATACATAACCACCAACTTGTTCTATAAACGTAGCAACTTTACTACAGAACAACAAAGTTGAGTCTTTTAATTTTTTGTTAAACTGTTCTTGTGGTGACTGCTCTGTTATAGTTTTGATTTGTTGTCTTAGCTCTTGTAATTCTTTTACCTTGTTTGTGTATTCATTATTTAAACGCCTATAATCACTTTTATATTCCTCCAATTCTTTCTTTGTTGAATGGTAATCCAGTGGTAAAGTTTCAATTTCCTTTTCTGGTCTGTTATCTAATTCTGCTTTTAACTTAGAAATTTCATCTTCGAGGTTGTCCAGTTGAGATAACTTTCGAGATAATACATTATTTTCATTTTCAGTTATCTTTAGTTTATCTACATATTCTTCTACTTGTTTCTGTGTATATTTCTTTGTAATATCAAGTTGTGCAATTAATTCTTCTTGTTCTTCTTGAGATAACTTAACCAACACTTTACTGGCAACTCTTTTTGTGAATATACCATCATCTAATAATTGTTTTACTTCTGGTGTAAGTTTGCGTTCAATAGCTAATAATTCCTTTAGAGAAGTTTCGCTTGTGTTAAGTTGGGCTGCTATCTCTTTTAAGGATAGTCGACTGTCGACTATGCTAAATTGATTATCACCAAGTGTATTTCCACATAAACTTACATACTCTACAGCGACTTTTCTTTGTTTTATAGGGTCATTTTCGTCTCTTCTAAAATTTGTGATAAGAAGTTGTTTTAATTTTTCTTCCTCATTATTCAAATCTTCTCTAATAATAACTGGAACAAGTGTAATTCCTAATTCTTTACACACTTTCAATCTCTGATGCCCTGAAACTACCGTCATATCGGGAGCTATTAATAACGGCTCTGAAACTCCAAAATTTTTTATTGATGCTTTAAACTTTTCATAAGAATCCCCCTTTATATCATCAAAAAATTCTTGATTTCTTGGATGAACTTTTAAAACATCTATTGAAATATTTGTTAATGTTTGCATATACACCCTTCCTTTAGTTTATAGAAATTTATATTCGTTAACGACTGCAATTGCCACACATTCATTTTCATCACACGGCACAACATGAATTGCTCCTCTTGCTTCTAATGAGGTGCATATTTCTACTATTTCACTCATTTTTAATTTTGAAATATTTTTTAAATCATCGTATGTAGCCCTTTTATTGTTACTCATAATATAATCTTGAATTTTCTGTATTTCTTTATGGAATTTTTTATTTTTACATACTTTTATAGCAGTTTTACTTAAATTTAAAACCTCATCAACTATCTTTTCTTCAAACATTTCATTCTCCTTTTCAACTTCTAATCGTCCTATTTACATACCTTGCTTAAATCGTCAAATTTGACATCTGATTTCGATTATACTCTTCACCCTAACAACTTATCGAGTAAAGGGTTATCGTTGAAATTAGGGTGCTAAAACTCAAATTTAAGCCAACAAAACACTATTTGCAATCATTCATCTAACACATAAAATAAGTGTGTAAATATTTAATTCATTTAATTTATTTTTAGGCTTGCTTTTTAAGATTACTTTTAAGGTTTTCTTTTGCAGTCAATACCCAGTCTGTATTTTCATCAAACAACCAAGGCATTACTCTTGGGGCATACTGTCTACCGTCTAACCCTTTGATAGTGGAAGATAACTGACCACTCCAAACATCTTCTAACTTACTATTTTCCATAACACTTATTATGTTGGATATAATAAACATCTCATCTTTTATTTTTCTGCGTTCAAGGCGTACATCTTTAAGCATTTTAGCTAAAATATATCCAGAGTAAGCATTCATTTTAGTAAATTCCATTTTATGCTCTATATCTTCTTTACAGCCTTCAATTTCCCTGTGTTGTATCTGAAGATTGATTTTATATTGTTTTAATTCCTCTAATTCAGTCCTAAAACCCTCAATCTTTTCATACCAGTTTGTATTTTTATCATCATATTTACTTGGCTTGTAGATACATTCACCTTTATAGCTGTCTTTTGTTATAGTTTGTTTAATTTGTTTTAACTCATTTTCGCTTGTTTCTATGTATTGACTATCATTGATAATGCTATCAAGGGTATTATCAGCCTTATTAATATCATACTTTTTAGGCTTTTCTTTCTTCTCAACAAATATTACTTGATACTTTTTTCTCTCTTTTGGTGATATGTTATTGTCTATTAACTGCTTTGCCCTAGCATAAATAAACTTTTCAGCTCTGTCTGCATTAGAAGTATATGATATTTTGTGCTGCCTATCAAATACAAGGTACTTGTCGCAATATTTAATTATATAATCATCCATCTGCCACTCTCCCATCTTTAAATTCAACCGTTGTAATAGTGTTAATCGTTATAATAACCATATGTATCATCATATTCCCGTTCTTTGTTCATTAATTTAAGTTTGTTTCTTCCAATAAAGCAATTTACTTCATCAACATCTATGTCATCGTAACTCACTTCATCTACATTATTATGTATGCCATTATATACTGCCTCTAAATAATCTTGTGGTACTTTCATTTTTCACCCTCTCACCGATTAGATTTAATCAAATTCATTTAATTTATTTTTGCTACATTCATATAGTACCATTATTACAAAAGCTTGTCAACACTTTTTATAATATTCATTTAATTTATTTTATGACTTCCTATTTAACCATACTTTTTTCATAGTTTCACTTCGTTTATTATTCACTGCCAATGTATTTAGCTTAAAAAGGTTCTTACTCTTAGCTTCTTGAGCAACAATATCAGCGAAACTTTCCACTGTGACTTTGCCTTTATAGCCACTCTCATTATTATTCCTATGGAAGAAAATAGTGCAAGCATACTTAAATGAACCATTCTCTCCTATACGACCATATTCATTATTATAGAATATAACCCCTATATCCTGCAAGATATTAGTCCATGTATTGCAGGTAGTCCTAGATACTTTTACACTTTGTGCTAACTGTTTCTGCGATATGCTCCATAACTGACCATCATTTGAACAACTTCTGGCAATTAATAGATAATATTTTATGAATTGGTATTTCTTTATTCCCTTGTTTGCTTTGAAATATTTTAGGATTTTAAGCAAATTTACCTCTGGAATTTTTGTAAATCCATTAGAAATACTATTATTTTCATCTTCATGCAAGAAACTGACCTTATATATATTATTGCTTTTTCTATCAAATTTTACAGATAAATTCCAGAAATCATAGAGCTCTATATAATTTTTATGTTCTAATTCAACTATAGCATTATACAAATCTTTCAATTGACTGCTTTGGGTGTTACCAATATTCAAAATATTAGTAAGTGTAGGTACTGATATGTATGAACATCCACTTAAAACATCAAAATTAACCGTTCGCATAATAGTATATACAGATAAAGCAGTATCGGATAAATCTTCATCTGCTATCATATCATTACTTATTATGCTAAAACTTTCTTTGTTGACTAAAACATCTGATATTACTTCTTTTTTAATCATTCATATTAAACCCCTTTTCGTTTTTGTTTAATTTATATTGGTATGAGACATAAAAGAAAAATGAAAAGAAAGAATAGGAATAGAATTTTAAGAATGAAACCTAACATGACAAAAATTATTTTTTGCGTAGCAATAGTTCTTCTTTTAATATATTTTTCTTCTTTTATATTTTTCTTCTTTTATATGCATAGTGTGTAATAAGATTTTATTAACACATTGTAGTCGTTGTAAAATGTATAATAAGATTTTATTAACAAGTGTATAGTCGACTATAAATGTGTAATAAGATTTTATTAACAGGTCGATAGTCAAAAATAAGGATTGAATTTCCAAAATCAATTCAGAATTCATTTAATTTATTTTCACACTTAGGATACCACTTTCAATTATTATTGTCAATAGTGTTATGGAAATATTTTCAAACAGAAAAGATATAGCTTATCATTTGACATTAAACAATTATGTATCTTATCGGTTAAACCTCTGAATATGTATATATATATTTTATTTTCATAAGGAATTATCAACAAAATGTCAATTTTTTTCAAATATTTTTTTGTTCTAGTGTGTATAACTATTTACATTTTGATAAAAAAGAGATATACTATACACAAGTTGCACGAGTTATTAGAGAGTATTTAACGGGATTGTTCGATTTAGAGTTCTGTTGTTATTATAAACAAGTTTATATCAAGTTTTACGCAAAAAAAGAGTTCAAACTATCCGAAACAGTGATTCTCCTACAACCACTAATTATTCCAACAAAGTTGACGCTTTGAAAGAATAGGATATTTGAACTCCCAGTAAGTATTAATTACTTATGCCGATATTATATCATACAGCTACACTCATTTCAATACTAAACAAGAAATTTTTTAAACTTTTGAGTGAAAACTTTTTGAATAAAATAGCGTTTTGGGAGTTCATTTTTCTAGTAAATGGTTAATCGGTCTATTAGGCTTATCTGAGGTCATCACTTTGGATAAGTCTTTTTTGTTGCTGATTTCACCAAATATTATTAGAAAGGAGGACTCTATGTTATCATTTGCTCCAGCAAGTACAGAAACAAATACGGAAATAAGGTTTACAAATTGCAAATTGAGTAGTGATATTATAAATAGTATGGCTATTAATCCATCTATTTCATCAGCACAGATAGATGTTCTCCTTTGGATTGCTCGTAGGCAGGATGCGTTCGGGCGAGTATTCTATGTTAAATATAGTGAGGTATGCAAGGATATAGGCATTAGCCATCAAGAATATTATAATTGTATTCAATCCTTGGTAGATGAAAATATTATTCGTGTTATTAATAGGCATAATCGCTATGGTTGGGATTTTGAAATACTCAACAATGCTTTTATTGGTTCGGAAGATGATAAAGATAGATATTTGAATATCAACCGTAATTTCCTATTCTCCAAAGCGTTTATAGGACTTAGAAGTAATGAGAAAAAGCTTATTTTGAAGATATTGCTTGAAAAAATTGAAGGTAAAGAGTTCTATTTATTCATTTCTACTGTAACAAAATGGACTGGAATAAAGAATAGACAGCTTATAAGGTCTTATTTAGATAAACTAAAGACCTTCTTTACTGTATCATTCTTTACCAAGGGTAAGAACAATAGAAATAAGTCATACAAGCACAAGGATAGGCAAGGCTGCGTATTACAAGATGATGTTATATCATTGAATTTTCATAAGAACAGTGAGTTTGAACACGTATATAAGCATAAAATAAAGACACTCTGTAGAAATATGAAGATATTTGTATCTGGAGAACACTTAATAGATGATGTGATTATCTTGATGCAACAGTATATGAATCATGTACATTTATCTGTAATTTATAATATAATAGTTGGTTCATTAGAAAAACATAATGAGATAAGACCACGGTACATAAACTGGAAGATTAATAACTATATAGACACATCGACCATATGATGTTTTATATGCCCCTATCTGAATAGGAGAATTAAATTTAGAGTAAAATTGGATTTGTTTATATCATTAAAATAAATTAAATAAATATTGTCTGTATGTTTAATAAGAAAACACCTATAGAATATACTAAACCATGAGAGTATTGGTTTGGTTATCTTCAGTGTCTACCAATAGTCAGTATATTTGTTCAAATACCAGTTGATATGTCATACTTTTTCAATTTTTATTTAAAAATCATGCAATAACAAGGAAATGTAGTCATTGTTGATTTTCAATTTATATTTAAGCTGTTATGTTGTTTTCCAATTTTCATTTCACTTATTAGATAGTGTTTTTCAATTCACATTTTTCAAAAGGTGTCTGAAACCCTTGCTGTTGGTGCGGTTTAGCATTTCTTATTATCTCTTCTGTTTTTACTATTCTTTCTGTTATTATATTATCCAATCTATCTAACGCTTATTCTTGTTAATCAGTAAGAAAATCTTTAGAAAATCTCTTAAAATATAGAAGAACATAAAAATAACACCCATATGAAAACAGTTATTAAACTGCTGACAGTATGAGTGTTATAATAGTGCTTATATATATATTAAATGAATTTCACATGGACTTAATGTGCCATTAATCTTCTAAAAGCTGAAAGAAATAACCAGCCACATTAGCATAGATAAGTTCGTTTTGTGTGCCAATTATCTCTGTTTTGTAGTTTATCTTACCTTCGGACAGCATATATTCAATAATATCATTGATAGTATATGCCCCACCGCCTATAGGATATATGTTTCTACTGTTCATATCAGGAAAAGAAAGCTGTATTGTCTTAAATATTTCTTTTACAGTATGCTCCCCATATTTAATCCAATCTTTCATATTTACACTATCTAAACCTATTTTAACCATTGGAGCGTTAAGTATTCTATCCTCAATGACTTCGGCAGTATAATTGCAGCCAGTATCATTCAAGAATTTCTTCTGTATATCCTCAAACACCTCTAATAAGCCTGTATTGATAGTTTTAAAGTTGCCTATAATAAGTTCTTTATCTTCTTGATTGATGTTGATACTAAGAATATCAGTAGTCCTATAGCCTGCATCCACTATTAAGAATGGTGTAGTTATATCCATCTTCTCATGCAAGGCAAGAAAACCACTATATCCCTCCGCACATACTTTAAATGAATTAATCTTTACAAATACATCTTGACCATTTACTTGACCAGAAAGTGTCTTTGTTAGCATAGAATTAATCTTCATTTCAAAGTATTCCCGCTTGTTCTGTGATTTGTATAAATCCAGTGGAAGTCCTAAAGCCAAGTCAATCTTTAATATGCCATCAAAATCTCCATATATTTGATTAACAGCTAATAATATGGTTTCCTCTATATACTCTCTTTGTGTTTTGTCCTGTTGAATTAAACTATCCCCCACCCCAAAGCACAATACTCTGTCTCCAAGTTTTACTACATAGTTAGTATCTAGTGCATCCAAAGACACCTTTGATTTTATTTTCTTAAACTTTACCTCATTACCTATCTGTCCAGCTATTTTTAAATTGGCTGAACCTAAGTCTAGTGCAAGTCTGTATACTTTAGATAAGTCTATACTTCCGATGGTGACTTCAGTTTTTTCATCATTAGATATTTCTACTTTGTCATCAATATCTGTTATTCCTGTCACCTTTATTTTATCTGACATGTTGTTATCCTCCTTATAATAAAGAACATTTAGAAATAATATATTAACAATACATTAAATGAATTATATAAACGAATTATATTTTTGTTAATTAGAATGGATTATTTTTTATTTTTACTGTTGGTAATGTGAATGATAAACCACCATCATTGTTTGGGGTATTTTGATTGTTGTTTTGTGGAATATCAATCTTTACAATAGCGAGTTCTTCTTTTGTAGCCAATTTATTTTTAATATTATTATCAGATATTTCTTTATTTGTTTCTTTAGATACTTCTTTAGATACTTCTGGTTCATTGTTAGAAGGGGTTAATATTATATTTGCTTTCTCTGTATGTTCGGCTAATACTTTTCTAATATAACTTGCTAATGACCTATCATCGGCATCAGCTAACATTTGCAACCTATCTTTAATATTCATTCCTATTGTAAGAGAAGTTCTGTATTGCTCGGTATCCTTGGTGGATTTGTGTATATTATTTTCCAAAAAATCACCTCCAGTTAGATATAGATTAGTTGTGTTGGATTTTGTTTATTCAAAATTTATATCTATCATAGCATAATAGGAAAAATATAGCAAGTAAAAAGTGGTGCTAAAAGGTGACGGATTACATTGAAATTACATTGGAGTTACACTAAAACAGTGTAATGATGGTGTTATGTTAATACAAATTTGGTGTTATATTGGTGTAAAAGTGGTGTAAATAATATATAAAAATGGTGTTATTAAGGTGGTATATCACACCAAAATAGTATTAAGTAGGTGCAAATAGATGCAAAGTGGTGAGAAAGAGATGGTGTTAGGTGAGACAAGGTATAGAGGATATAAAAAGAGATGAAAAGATAAAAATGATGTTTGTGGAGCTTATGAAAAAGTCGTGAAAATTGTAGGTAATATAAGGGATTGAATATGATTGATATTAGAAAATGATTGAGAGTAAGTGTGTTTCCAAAGGATAGAAATGGATGTGAAAATATATTAAATGAATTATAAAATAATAGGGGATTATACAAGTAAATATAAGGGATTTGTATAATCTGGATGTGAATGTAGATAAGGTGTTATGTGGGTGTTAAACGACATTTATATGGTCTTCATGATGTGTTCTCAAAATGACTATGTAGAACAGATATTTGAATCGTAATGTAAATATCGTCAGAGTGTAGGAGATATAAGGAGAAATTAGGTGTTATATAGGGTAGAAATGGACTATATTGAGGTGGTTGATAAAAACTATGAAAGAGATGATAGATGGGAGGGAGATTATTGTGATAGGTGAAGTAGTTGTATTATATGGATATTACATAGGATTGAGGAGATAGAATGAAGGATAGGTTGAGATAGGAATATGGGATTTGACGATATGATAACGATATTTAAGGGTAAAAAAGAGTGATTTTTGTTGCATATTGTGTAATAATTAATGATAAAATGTTATGATATGTGGAGATATTTAGAGGAAATGAGAAATGGAAAGTGTAGGAAAATAGGGGAGTTTGGAGGGGGTTGTGTGGATGATATAACTACCCACCTGTAGCAAAGGTGCATTTCACTTTTAGGTGTAAAGAGTACCCCTCTAAGTGCCTAAAAATAGGGATTTCAGACCGTTTTTATGGCCATTTTAACAATACATTAACAATGGATAATATAGTATTATGCACTGTTGTTGAGATAGAGCTGATTGAAGGTCTGATGCAGTAGGGTAGACGATAATTATTATTGTTTATTTCACGATATGGATATATCGTCAATTTGTTTACTAATACTAAACAAAAAATTTCAATCAATTATTGTAATATATTTGTAATAATATAGTAATACTACTGCAATATTTAAACAACATAATATTAATATAATTGATACATAATTGCAACACATCTGTAACAATTTATTAACATATACATAATATATCTGTAATACTTTATTAATATTTATTAACACTTTTGTAATAATTATATCTGCGTTCCATTTCTATAAATTAAATACATTAACACAACTGCATTTATACTAATATCTATCTAATATCTATATTACCATCATATCTACAGCTATACCATTCAATCCAGCATATCCAATACACTAACCATATTGTATTAACCTATATCAATTCATACACCATACACGTTCTATTATACCATTACATTTCCCTTGAGCAATATACCTTTATGTATTCATATCTATATCATATTTATCTTATATGCCACTTCATTCTCTCAAGCACTCTTATACACTCTTACAACATCATACAGCAGTCTATACTATTGATCTGTACTCTACATTGGAAATCTTATATATATCTGCTTACAATGCCCTTTACATCAGTATTATACCACTATTGTACTCCTATTATATTACTTCCTTCCTTTATATGCAAAACGAATATCATACCAATATTCTGCCACATTAAAATAAATTAAATGATTTTATAAAAACATATTGACAATACATTAAACATATGCTATTCTATGTATATCAACAACGGATAACAAATAGCAAATACACTGTTGATGCAGCATTATAAAATGTATCAC
>Ga0194137_10000013_pt1 | contig 125031 bp, 151 predicted proteins | sample TARM_MetaG_T3_14_FD_134025 | JGI IMG/M metagenome (GOLD analysis project Ga0194137, IMG submission 134025) | Freshwater microbial communities from Pennsylvania, USA, analyzing microbe dynamics in response to fracking - TARM_MetaG_T3_14 (version 2) | ecosystem: Environmental > Aquatic >...
AAAAGCAAGCTATATGCTTGCTTTTTATATTTCCAACAAGCGTTGGTGATACATTTGTCTATCTTATGATTTTTATGCATATACTCCATCAAACTATATCTCCATATGCGTATTAATACATCTGAATCAATATAAGAAGTCGGATATGTTTTTATGCAATATTTAACTTCTTCTTTTTGTAGATGTATAATTCCTATATAAATCACACAAACAAATATTAATAAAACTATTATTCCAATCATATTATTCAATTAAATCTAGTCTTATAAGATCTGTTAATATTTGCATCATAGATCCTAAATTTCCAGCCGTTAAATTGGAACCAAAAGAATATTCATCAAAGAAGTCTGAAACTTTCATTTGGCCTTTAATAAGCTTTTCTAAATCTTCGGTCATATTAGATATATATTTTTTATATAAATCACTTTTTTCACCAAATTTAGCTAGTTCTAATCCTAGCGATTTTTCTACCAAATATAATACTTCCTCTTCTGAAATACTCCTTGTTAGATTAAATCCGAACGGTATACCGCTTTCGGAATATATAACTTTAAAAGGTTTTAATTCTATGGTTTTTTCTTTCATATCTATTTATTTTATGATAATCTTCTTATCATTAAATTAAAAAAAGCTTCATTTGATGAAGCCTCTCGTGCTATATCTTTAATAACTTTTGAATTTCTACGTTTTCTTAGCTTTAAAAAGTCCAACGGTATTCCGTGGTGATTAACAGAGCTTAAGAGATCTGCATTAGGCCCTATGTCGAATACAATTGATCCATTAGGTTTATCAGATACATAAGATTCATCACTATAGACAACGTCATTGTCGCACAGGTTTTGCAAACAATCTATTAATTTGGCTATGGTTTGAAACTTTCGTTTTAATACGGAATGTCTCTCTTCATTTAAAATTCTTAATTGTTTTTGCAATTCTATAATCATATTATCAGTTGGATCAATTTTATACATAGAATATATCAACCATCCTCCTTGACCAAGATTTAAAGATTCTCTTGTTCCTTTATCTATTGGTAATGAAAAATATCGCATAAATAAAGGATTTTTATATATAGCTATAACACATTCAGTTATATTGCCTTTAAAGAAAATAAAATCGTTTAGATTATATTCATTCTTTATTATTTTCATGATCTAATATTGTATTTAATAAATATTTAAAAACCGTAGAATCGCCTAATGCTGTATATGCGAAATTTCTGATATATTCATTGTTCTTTATTCCCATAAAAGATTTTATTGGAATATCACCATGATTTATTTTTATAATAGATGGGCAATAACGAGGACTATTTTCAGTAAATAAAGGTGAATCAATTTTCCCATTTGAAATATAGTCTCCGTATTTGAAAATAATATCTTTTGAAGAAAAATCGAACAACACATCCACTAAAGAAACAAGCGCTTTAAACTCTGTATTCAACCTTGAATATGGCTCTGTTTCTATTAAACGAAGGCAAGATTTTAAAGCTGAAACCATTTCGGGTATAGGTTTTATTTGGTCCATTCGATCTTGAACCCAATCCTTAGATCCAATTTGTAAATTGTCATATTTATTAGTCAATATTGGAAATGAAAAGAATTCCATAAAGATTTTCACTTTATATACAGCTATAATAGTCCCAGTTGATCTTCCTTTATAAAATAAAAAATCATTTACATCGTATTTACTTTTTAATATTTTCATAATTTATCATAGTCTCTAAAAGTGGGCTCATTAATCCTGGCTCTGAAAGAACATCAAATATAAGCTCTTGAGTATCTGCGCAGCTTTGAGATTCAACAAAAACCATGTCATTTGTTTGTTCTAAAAAGGCTTTAACTGAGCGATCTTCATATATATTCAAAGCAATATCAGAATCTATTTTATTGGTAATAAGGTATTTATGTGCATATGTTGTTTTGCTACATGCTAAATCACATAGAAAATCCATAAGCTTTACTAGGCTATTAAATTTTTCCACAAGTACAACATTAAGAGTTGTCTCCATTTTGTGTATTTGTCTCTTTAATTCGGATATCATTTCTTGATCTGGTTCAATGTCACTAAACCGATATATATCCCAGTCATTTCCGCCTAATCTATCTTCCACTTCTTGCGTTATAGGCTTTTTTATAGGAAATGTAAACAAACCCAATCCAGCCATTGTACCATAGGTAGCAAGTATTCTTCCAGTTTCAATACTCCTACAAAAAAGAAAGTTGTCTAATTTATATTTAGATTTTAATATTTTCATAATATAAAACTTTTAAGATAAGTAATGCCATTTGGAATTTCAAAATTCAATTCATTTTTATTAAAACGCAAGGCATGCTCAAATGTATGAATTCTTTTCTCTCCTATATATTTAGTTTCACATGTTATAAAATTTTCATACAGACGAATTTCATATTCATCTTTTAGTAACATAAATGACGGTGTTTCAAGAATGCCTAAATGAGAAAAAGCATCTTCATATGTTGTTTCTATTAATGAAATTTTTCTAATTTCTAAACGGCCTATTTGCGGGAAAAGGGCATCATATAAAAATCTATGACCATTTAATAAATTAATACCATCATCAGAAAGCTCTGACCCGTAAATAATTTTAGGCATATCTTTAAATAAAACAGGATCATCTCCATAGCTTTTAGATATAAATAAATTTATTTCAATTGGTTTCCTTGTTATTTTCATGTGTTTATTTATTATAATGATACCAGTCCAAGGATGCTTGTAACCAGAATTCGTGACCTTCAGGAGTGTTATCCCAGTTAAAACATCTTGTAAGAAATCCTGATTTCATTCTTTCATCAAAAAACGAACTAAAATTATTTATTTTATTTGTTTTCTCTTTTGAAAAATTGTAAATATATTTATCTAAAAGATTATGATCGATTAAAAATTCTTTAAACGAAATTGGCATAAAATCTTCTAAACTATTTTTTCCTTTTATTTTCATATTAACAACATTTAGCCAACTGATACCATTGATAGTCATTCTCAATTGCACACCAAAAGGTAAAGCCTTCTTTTGAGAGAGAAAAAGAAAAGGAATTTATTGATGTGATTTTATGTCTAACGTTACCTTTTTCAAATTTAATTACATTATCTATAAATATATCTAATATATCCCATCCCTTTAAGAATGCTAGCAAATCAGAGTCTATTCTAGATATAACTAATTCTTTATTTTTAATTATTTTCATCTTTTTTCAATCCAAATATTAAAGTCATCATATATTTCACTCCAATAAGCATTTCCTTCTTTTGATTGTGTCCAAATAAATCCTTGGCGTGGTGTATGTACCGATTTGTTTTTATACTCTTTAAAAGATGTATAATTAACAAGATTATCGATAAAAATATCCAAGATTCCTTTCCAATTTAAAAACAATATAAGATTGTCATCTAATTTATTTAGGGCTTCTTTGTCTAATCTAACTATTTTCATTAGTGCATTTCCATTTACCATATTCTAAATCAATCTGGTCCCAATATCTATAACCTTCTCTTGTTTCACTCCAAGTAAAAGCCTCAATTGGCCTAGATATACTTTTGTGTTTTGCTACAGAAAACACAGTATCACTAATAAAATTATATATAAATATATCTAGTAATCCTTTCTCTTTCAAAAAAAGTATCAAATGATCTGATAACTTAGATAAGGCTTCTCCGTTTTGTTTTTTAATTTTCATTTTCTAAAACTTTTAGCCATTTACTCAATATTGCACACCAAAAATCAAAGTCTTCTTCTCTCCATGAAAAAGCTGCTGCTAATAAAACTTGAGGTGATGTTGTTTCAACATATTCTCTAAGGAATTCTTCATTTTTTTGATCAAACCCACCTTCTTCAAGAAATTTATTTAAACAATCTGTTTCAAATAAAAACTCTATAAAACGATCGTAGATTTTATTTTTATCCATGCTTTTCTTTAAGTTTTTGAATTATATAATTATCAAAATCAATCTGTATTTTTCTCCAATAAGAAGGTCCTTCTGGAGTATCCCTGAAGACAATAGTGCCTGCTATAGAATAAAATTTCATTCTTTCACTATAGCCCATAGCCTCTATATTTTTCACAAATTTATCTAAGCAATTATTTTTCTGTAAAAACTCTAATAATATTGGCGATATTCTATTTACTATGCTTTTGTTTAATTTAACTATTTTCATATTCATTCCAATAATCTACCAATTTATCATGCAACTCTCCCCAATAAATACCACCTTCGACAGTTTCGTCCCAAGTAAAAGAAAATAATATAGAATCTTCAATTCTATATTTAGAAATTACAGATAATGGATCTTTATGTTGACTATTAATATTATTAAGGAATTTATGCAATGCATCATGTTCTATTAAAAAAGAAACCAAATTTTCGTTTAAATCCTCTTTTCGCAGAGTTCTTTTCCCTATTTTCATAATTAAAATTCTTTTTCTATTTTTTCTTGCATTTCAGACCAATAATGAAAGCCTTCAGGAGTAATGCTCCATGCAAAAGCAGTCCATAATATTACTTTTGGTTTATATTCTTTTATTTTAGATATAGGATCTTCATGAGAGTTATTGAAATTGTCTATAAAACTGTACAAAGCTCCATTCTTTCTTAAAAAAGAAGCAAATATGCAATCTAAATCTGATTCAGTTATTTTTCTTTTAGTTATTTTCATAATAAATAAATTTAGTACCCCAAATTGGATTCAAACCAATGTTTTAACCTTGAAGAGTTACGCCCTAGATCACTAGACGATTGGGGCTTATTAATAGTAGCAAGTATAAAATACACATAGGCCAAGTTAAAAGCGAAGACAAAGACCAGCTTCTAAACTAAGGCAAAGACAAAGTATTTTTTGTTTATTTTCTTAGAAGCTGTCGGTTTTTTGTTTGCTCATATAGCGTATATATTTTCGTCGCAAAACGCGTCGATCACGGTTTTGTATTTCATACTTGCTCAAAGTATAATATTAAATCTAATTTGATTTTAATTATACACCTATTTTATTAATGAATTTAATTCATCAAACAACTTTTGGAAATCAGATGGTATAACAATCTTGAGTTCAAGAAGCTCTTTCTTTTGTTCTTCAATAAAAGCTTCAGCCTGTTTGGCATATGTAGCAATAACTCTGTCATATTCTTCTGATTGAGCAGCATATTCCCTTTTAGCTTTAAGATTATGATCATCCATGATCTGCTTAACCTTAAACTTTAAAGAATTAAGCTGCTTATTTGCCGTTCTATGAGCAGACTGTAATTGCATGAATGTTTCATTCACCTCATCGACATCTGCTGATGGGGAATAAGTGTAGACTAGAGCATCACTCCCAGATCCAACCAGTTTAATTGGTTCTTTTCTTTTCAGTTCTAATTTGCGCCTCGCTTCAGCAAATGATTTGCCAGGATGAATCCGATTGCCTATAGCCGCTGAGGTAGCTTCTAAGATAAGATATCTTATTCTTTCTTGTTGAGATAATAATGCAATAGCATCATCTTCTGTCATAAAATCAAGACTGTGCGAACTTCTAGGATCAACAATTTCAATGCCTTTAATTTTTAAGAATTTTGAAGTAGAAATTCCTTCTATATAATCCAATTCTTCTTCTTTAGCTTTGATAGCTTCACGTAAATATGCGATCAAAGCGTTGCATTCTGCAACCTTATTAATTGATAAAACAATATTTCCTAATTCATCAGTATCATAACCTTTTTCGGTAAGTTTTGATACATCTGAGGAAATTAAGCCAACATTGCAATTAACAAATGTAATATTTTCAAGTAGTGCTCTACTCTCTTCCATTACTTCTTTTGCTATATTTGCGATGTGATTTGCGGAAGTTGAGGTTATACCTTTTGTTCCAAAAAATATCTTATTTTTCTCTTTCATATTTCTATAAATAAAAAATAGAACACCTATATGTATAGATGCTCTATTTTAATATATTTATTTATTTATTCTTACTTTGTAATTCTTAGGAATTCAGGAACAACTCCATATAACGGGGCAGACCCATTCCACTTGTCGATAAATTGCTTGTATAGAATTTCCTTTGTCAAACCTCGGCTTGCGATAATAGCTTGTTGGGTTTTAAGTTCTTCAAGCTCATTTCGTTTTCGCTGTTCAATAATCTGTTGTTCTAAAACTGTAACATTTGTATTAACCTCATTACGGTTGTCGATTTTAGCTTTTACTTTCTGACTAAATTCTAACTGTGCTGAAAATGTTAACAATTCAAAGCCTCGTTTAGCAAACTCTTGCTTGACTATTGCTTCTAAACGTTTTTCAAATAATAAAGAACCTTGGTTTGCCATAAGTGTATCTGTTGAATACTTTCGGCTTTCCTCTTTCATTAAATCATAAATTCTTGGTTCTAGTATATTATCTTCTACTGCGTCAAGAAAATCATCGCCTATGCCTATATGTTTATTATCGAATATAACATCAATAGGCTTATCCGGCATAACTTTATAAGAATAAACTGGACGAGCAGAAAACTCTGTATTATCAGCCGCTTTTAGAGTATCAGGATTATCAAACTCTCCACGTTGCTCGAACGCTGGAACTTGATATAGCTCAGTACCCCAAGCCATCACATTGACTTTACCGGTTACAATACGAAAATCGCTTTTACCTGCCTTACCATAATTTGTCATTAAGACCCCATAATGGTTCAGTTCAACTCTTTCACAACTCTGGAAAATAAAAGTGAGCATTAGCAAACTAATTGCTAAAAAGCTCTTAAAGAAATTTTTCATAAATTTTTTGAATTAAAAAACTTGTAAATATTAATAATATAAAAAATAAAAATATAGCTAACCATGGGTCTATAAAATTAAAGAGCCATGCTATTATATTTATGTCTAAGATAATCGCAACAGCAATTATCATTATAAGCGCAAATTGTTTCATGTTGTTTTTGTTGTTTTAGAATCTTCCATAATAACAATCCACATTACTCCCCATAAGAAAAAAAACAATGAATCTCCAAGAGATAGTAAATTTAATTGTTCACTATCTACATATTCAGCAAATTTAAACCCACTTGCAAAAACGATTCCAATTAACAATATATAATTAAAAATTTTGCTCATTTGAATATGTTATTTATAAAATTGTAAAATAAATTTTTAATCTGGTTCATATATATAACTAATATTATTAATGATATACATGAGATTAGAAAAATAAAAGCGTTTTCTCCATGTGATTTTGTTACTATTACAAAACAAAGCAACAGCAATGCTATATGAATAACATTGACTATTATTGTAATTAATAGTTTTTTAAGGTTTTCTTTCATAATACTAAATTATTTGATTTCTTCCATCCATTGTTGGATGGTAATTTCCATTGAGCTAGTTCTTTTTGCTAGTTTCGGGAAAATACCGCTATAAACAGATTCAACTTCTACTTCTTCTCCTTTTATAAATAATGCCAGATCTGTTTCATCTTTAACATAAGCCTCTTCAGATATATCAACGACGACTGTCCTCGTTAAAGGGTTTTCAGAACTAACGGTCATGGTCCTTTTAATCTTATTTTTTGTAATGATTTTAGATTTATTCGCTACAGGAATACTTGTAGCCGTTTCAAATAGAATATCTAAAGCAGATTCATGTTGTTCTTCCGGTAAAAATGAAATTAAATTTGCAACGGCAGAATTTTCAATTTTAGCAGTTTCTAATATTTTTTTAATTAGTTTTGAATTCATAATTCTTTATTTTTAATATAATTATTTATTTTTTCTTTCAGATTTTCAAGATCATTTGTATAATCTTTTAGATATACTATCTCAATACGAGATCCTTTAATTGAGCTTTCGCCTATTTGTTCGGTATAATATTTTATATTATTAATTCTTTTAGCAGACAATCTAAACCCGGCAACTGAGGAGACAACTTGATCTTTTAATGATTTCTCCATACGCTCATGGGTTGAGTGAGCAAACACGCATCTCACATCTTTAAGTATTCTCATTAAAATCTCAACTTCTGTTCCGTTTTGTACGGCAATAACAACATCATGATCAAGATTAAAATGTTCAATTTGTTTTGTTATCTTCATTTGTTATTTCTTTAGCGTATTTCCATTTTTCAGTTGTTTCACTCCATGCGGCTTCTTCAAATGTTTCCGCTCCATGCCAAGCTTCATATCCACCCGTTATTTCCTGAATAACAACTCTTTTAAAGCCCTTATTTTCCGATGTTATTTCTTGATTAGAAACCATCATAATTTTTGGATATTCATTCATAATGTTTAAGTTTTTTAGTTAATAGTAGTTCCCCTTATAGGATTCAAACCTATGAAATAAACATTTGTTTATTGTTTTATCTCTAAACTAAAGAGGATTCCGATTTCTTTAAACATAAATTAGCATTCTATGCAAGCGCATTTTACGTTTTGGATGAAATCAATCCAGCAAATTAAGTTAGATTAACCGTATTCTGGTCATGTAACTTATCTTAGGCTATTTGCAAGCCTATGTAGATAACCAAGTCTACCGCTTGCCTATTGATCAGATAGGTTTTTTCAAAGCACATGATAAGACAATATATAATCTTATAATCGGCTTTTAGAGATATGTCATCAACGTACGCGCTATTCATTTATTGTCCGTTTTTGTTTGCATATCTCTATTCTTTATTTAAATTTCATATTTAAAATATACGAAATTATCACTTTGTTTAATTATCTTAAAGTCATTTTTTAAATGCCAATTAATAGATGGAGTATTTGATACTTCTGCTATACTATATAAATCCATTGGAAAATTCATTATAAAACTTTTAAATAACATTGTCGCCAACCCTATCCGTTTTATATTAGAACTCAAGTCACATAGCATATATGAATTTGGTTTTAACCAATCTAAATAATCGTCCAATTCTGGTTCTTCAAATTTTATAGTATAAATTAATTTAACTTCAAATTTGCTTCGTGGTGCGTGAATACCTAGATTAAGATGGCTTTTAATTGCTGAATAACATTTAAAAGTTTCATCATTTATATCAAAACAAAAATCAAATGTTTCATTACTGTTTTTATCAAAGCATTTCATGATATTATGGTTTTACAAATAAAACTCCATGTTTTGCATTGTCTCTAAATCTAACCAATCTAACAAATCCCCTAAGTATTACCAAGCAAGGAATTTCTCTTTTTTGTTTTTTTGATTTAGACCAAAAAAAAGCGGATTGACCTACTCCGTTAGTGATTGATTCAAAACAATATCCAGATAACGGAAGCTTTAGGCATTTATTTTCATCATTTAAATCTATTAAATTATTTGCAAAATAACAGTATTCATTTTTAATAACATATGGGGATTTGCTTAATAATTCAAGTTCTGATTCAGTTGGCAATCTTTTAATTCCTGTATTCTCCATGAGCATAGCATCCTTATAAAAATATAAATCTTTTCCAACATCTTTATAGAAATCAATGCCAGCTATATTTATTATATAACAATATCCTATTTTCATAACTTATTCATTAATAGAAAAGACAATTCAACGTCATAAGCTGCTGCCTGTACTCTTAATTCACGTTTATTTGAAAACGTAAAACATTTATCTCCATCCCCAAATCTATAAAATCCAGTATCATCGTGAACAATTGAGCTGGCTAACCATCTAAACCCCGTTGGAGGTAGTATTAATCTTTGGCTTGGTATATCAAGATTTTCTAAAGATTCAGCTATAAGTAAATGATTCTCGCTTATTTTGTGAGGTAATTTCAACAAAGCATTAAAAGCTTCTTCTGTTAATAATTGCATATTATGAGACTTTGCCATCTCTAAAGTTTCTTCGTAAGAAGATAATCTAAATGCTGTTTTATGGATAAAGAATCCTCCTAATTTAATTGAATTTGGATTTGGATTTTTAGCTTCTATTTTCATGGCGTTTTTAATAATATAGGTTGTCCATAAGATGAATCCGAATAAAATATTCTAATTCTATTATCTTTATTAAAACATAAATATGGCTGATTCTCCGTTGGATTTGGATTAGTGTTTTGTAACCAATAATAGCCGCCTATGTTTTTTCCAATAAATCGTTTTTGATTCAAATGATTATTATAATATCCCAATCTAGGGAATTCAATCCTTCTATTTTCATCATCTAACCAAATACCTTGTTCTGCTATATAAAGACTAGTTGAGTCGTGTTTCCTTGGAAGAGTTAAAAGCAGTTCCATTTCATGTTTACTAATCAATACTTTTCCAACAGACTCGGCGTACTCAATAGCTTGCTTATAGTTGAAATAGCCATTAATGGGTTTTTGATCAAACTTAATCCCTTTTATCTCAAATTGTTTTCTTATTTTCATAATTATTGTTGGTTTTATAAATCTGAAACAAAACGAACTGTAAATTTATATTCGCGAAAATACCTATCTACACCAGGGATTGAATCGCTATCAAAATATAGATGAGTTGCATTGTCTTCTGATAAAGAAGAATCAGCCCAATATATTCCAATGTCATAAACGCCATAATTAGGCGTAATACTTTTGGGAGGGCAATACCCGCCAGAAGGTAAAAACAATGAATAGTTTGTTTTTAAATCTCTAACATCATTTGCATACCAAATTCCACGATTATCTTTATCATATAAATAATGTAATTTATTAAGATTGCGAAATTCTTCTGGAGTTGGCAGTCTCTTATTTCTTATATAAGCTTGATGCATCGCATCTTTATGAGTGAAATGAGCTATATCTCCATCTTTAAAATTAGATATATCCCATTTCAATCCATTTAATATAACATAATCACCTCCTATCTTCATAATCTATAATAATTGTTTTCACTTTTATAAAAGAAGAATGTAGGATTCCCTTTAATTTGACATATCTGCAACCATTCCGTTTGGAATAAAGTGTAAGAATAAGCCACAGACACATATGTATTGTCAGTTATATCATATAAAAAAACTTCTTTACTAGGAATATTTACCATTAGAAACATTACCTCATGTTTTTCTATGGTTTCCTGTTTTACGCAACTAGTTAATAAAACAAGTAATAATAATATGACTAAATGTTTCATGTTTTTAATATTTTAATAAATTGATTTTATTATAAAATTACGATCGTTACCTTTTGGTATAAGTTTATTTAACTTTTCTTTATCTTCTATATCACAAACGCTTGTTTGGCTTCTTTTAAGATTGTTAATAGATGAATTAATTTCTAAAACTATTCTGCTTTCATTATCATCATATACAGATCTATATATATTTAATAGCAAATAATCCGAATTGGAAATAGAAAAAGGTTTATTTACTATTTCTAACAACGCAACTTTATAAGTTCCATATGGAATATCTAATCTATGAAAATATTGGAATAAACAACCTGCGCTATATGGATCATGAGCAATTCCGAATTCAGGTTTGCAAAACTTAATTCTTAACATTTTAAAATGGTCATAATATATATAAGCTTTTATGCAATTATTTGAATTTATTATTTTCATAAAACAATTTTAAATCTATAATATTTTCCTGTCTTAAATCCGAATTCATCGTATATATCAAAATAAGTAGTCCAATTAGAAAATAGAGAAAAAGCATTTCTGGCTTGAAATTTTATCCGATTAAGAGATGCACTAAAAATAGATATCATAAATTCCGTTTCTATAAGAAATGTCAAATCGTCCATTTCAATTAACAATACCTCTCTACATTCTCCTGGCAAAATTTGAGGGAAAAAGTAATTATCAATACTCTGATATGGACCGTTATAACAATGGTATACTATTTGACCTTCGCCAACCGATCTACATTCCGGTTTATAATAAGATATACTTAGATTATTATTTGAATTTCTATATAAATACATCTTTAACCCATTACCTTTTGATGATATTTTCATAACTTTATTAATTTTAAAGACAATTGATATTCCATATTAAAGGATGGAGCAGAATCGGCATGAATAAATCCGTTTGATAACATAATAAAGCAACATTTTCCTTCTTCTTTTTCTTTTGCCCAATAAAATCCACTTCCTAATGCTATTGGAGGCCTATTTTGTTGCCTATAACCTTGTATTGTGTTAAACCTCAAACATTTGTTAGGATCAGATAAATATTCTTTTTTTGGAGATAGATGACACCATCCATCTTCATATATTCTTTGCAGCTTAATAAGACCTGAAAAATCCTCCTTATCTGGTATTCTGGCATCAAATCTTTCGGCTAGAAATAAAGCTTCTTCATAAAGCATATGAGGACATCCTTTTAATGTAATGTCTTCTTTAATCCAAAAAAAACCATTTATTTCAATTGTCTCAACTTTTTTTATTTTCATAATTTAATTAGCTTTAAACTAAATAAAAAATCCTGTACTCGAATATTTGATGGTGATTGGACTTTGGATTCATTGAAAAATAAATAAGATCCATATTCATTTTCTATATCATCCAAATCGCACCAATAACAGGCTGTTGTTGCATTACTATCATCCGATTTTACATATATCCATCCATTAAATTTAAATCTTAAAACATTGAATCCTTTTTTGAGTTCCTCATTTGTTTCAGCAAAAATCCATTCGCTTGTTTCTGGAATAAATTTATGAGATAATTTTAATAGTTTTTTATAATCGTCTGAATTCGGAATTCTTGCTTTATACTTTTTAGCCAAATGTAAAGCTTCTATATTAGAAACATTAACTCGCCCTTCAAATGATATGTCTTCTTTAATCCACGTAATACCATTTAAGGTTATACAACTTTGTCCTATTTTCATTACTTTTCTTTATTAAAAACCCCTCAAGCTATTACTAGCATTGAAGGGTTAAACAATTTATATAATAGAATTGAAGTTTTTTATTCACTTATATATGCCATAGATTTGATATCTTTCAAAAATCCTATTTCAATGCCATATACGCCATCTTCTGTTATTTCCGATACATCTTCTATTAAGCTTTCCGAATCATCCTCATACAGCCTATAAATAGGCTCTACGTTTAAACTGTATATCTTTCTAGCGCAATCAGTGTTTATGACTTTCCAAACAAACTCATCGTCTTTAGTTATTTTTAAATTCAACATAATAATTATTTTATAGTATCACCAACAGATATTGAATTATATTCGTAATCTGTAATAATTAAATGTACATAAGTAAAGTTATTACCCAATGTTATTGCACCGGATTGCTTTTTACTTAATACGACGAATCCAGTAAAACAAGCCAAAGGTCTATTCTTTATTATTCTTATAGTATCAGTCTCAATTTTTGTAGATTTTATTGGTTTTTTACCTTCTTGAAATCCAATATAATAGCTTATTCCAGCTATCATAGATGTCAATATTAAAATTGTTATTAATATTCCTGTTTTCATATTATGTAAATAAATTTATTCTATTTTTTAAACATTCAAGATAAATCCCCATAGCACCGGATTGCATGGTTAACAAGCTTTTATAAATTGGATCTATTTGATTTGATTTTTCACATATTAAAAAATCATTCAATTCATTTAATTTCAATTCCAACTCATATGCTTCATTTATTAAATCTTTTTTGATAATAAATTTTTCCATATTTTATTATTTTAAAATAACCAGTGGAGAGAGTAGGAATCGAACCTACATAAGTTGTCAAGCTTAATACATCTAGGGTTGACAATCCCATCATTGAGTATTTGCGTTTCCACTCCGCCATCTCCCCTTTAAAACACTTTTTAATTATAATGGCAAAAAGTGCAAAATCCTTAGTCGAAAACGCAAAAGAAGGTTTATCGACTAATAATTATCTGTAATAGATTTTTCTAATTCACGTTTTAGATAAACTCTAAGCTTTTTGGATATTATCTTTCTAATTCGTTTCTTGCGATCAGATTGATAATCTCGTGTGCCCCATGTTTTCGTACGAAAAACAGCTAATCCAGAATTATCTATTGTACTAATTAACTTTTTACCGGTTGCCATAATTTAAATTGAGTGTTTTTTGTAAATTAATTATAGTCAATTATACGAACCCAGAGATAAAAAGGCTTATCAAAGCTGATATGTTCTCCATATTCGTTAACCGTCCCAGGCGCATAGTGAGCGTGTCCAAAGTCCACTTCTATAGTGTAATAATCAATTTCATAATATCCTTTTTTATATCCAACAATTGGATAAAATTTGCCATTAAACTCGAATTTAATTGAGTCTCCTATTTTATATTTAAAATAATCATCGATTCTTTTTTTTTTCAGTATTTTCATCAGTTAGTATTTCAAAATGCACACATTTTCCATCAGATCTTTCTAAACAACTACATTGGCCTCTAACTTCTTTTATTTTTTCTATAGTACAATTGTATAATATGTTATTTATTTTAAAATAGCATTTATCACAAGATAAACCAGGAGATTCTAAACAAATAAATGGAAGCCCATCATAAGTAAAAACTTCTCCTATTTCTCTTTCTTCTTTGAACATTTTTAATATTTTCATATCATATTTTTTCAACAAAACATACAAACATGAAATCTTCTCTTCCACCGGCATAGCATGATCCAGTTATATCTTCATCTCTATTTCCACAGTCTAAACTATAAGATGTATTAAAAATGCACATTTCACATGATGAGGAATCCGCTTGAACACATTCCAATAATTTTCCTTTATGATAAAAAGTCTCTCCGATTTTTCTTTCCTGAACTTTTTTTTGTTCTATTTTCATAATATTTTTTTATATATTATATAGCACTTATCGTCTCTAAAAGTTTCACTGCAAGAGTGAAAAAAAGGAAGCCAAGGCTTTGCACAACTAGCACGCATAGACCCTTCATTTCTTTGAAAGCAACATCCATTACATCTATTTTCTTTCGATGCTCTATCTAATACTCCATATCTATCGCCTTGAAATCTTATTACTTCTTTATATTTAGGAAGTATTTTCATTCTGTTACTTCTTTAAAAATAACATTCTCTTTATCTCCTCTGGAAGTCCCAACGCAAGAACCTAATACTTTTCTTCCTGGTTTAAGACACACTATGCCTTTACTATAAAAACAACACCCAGAGCATACATAAGTATTAGGATTGTACTTTTGACATGTATATTTTTTTCCGCGATATTCAATGGTATCTCCTATTCTAATATAATAATCTTCTAAAGGTATTTTTTCTATTTTCATTATCTTACTTTTTTAAAAATAACTCCTGTTAAATCATATCTACTTATATTAGAGCAATATCCAGTTATATGTTTAATATTATTGCAATTTATTTCCATATCAGAGAAGTAACAGTCGATACAGCTATACGCTTCTTCGACACATTCTAATTGGGTCCCATCTTCTAATGTAAACCTATCTCCAATAGAATGCTTGTCTTTATTTATTTTAGATATTTTCATATTGTTTCTTTTTTTTACTGTTTTTCCAAGATCTAAAACCTGTTTTAAAGCGAATTCTTTTAGGCCTATTACATCCTCTATGTAACTTACATATAGTACAAAAAAATTCTTTTTGTTTTATGTAAGTCTTATAACAAACATTAAAAACGTGTCTATTATCAGTTGTTTCATAATTGTATTTTAGTCTATGCATAATATTTTGTTTTAGATAAAATAAATAAAGAGTGATACATTGTGTACCACTCTTTTCACATATTAGTCTTCACAGATTTGTATGCGACTAAACTTATAAAATATGAAAAATATAGTACCGCGTAGAGGAGTCAAACCTCTTTTCTGCATTTGAGAGATGCAAGTCCTAATCGGTAGACGAACGCGGCGGAGGGCTAACGACGTAGCCCATATCGTTAAACAAGTTCTTTTACAACTCGTTTCTTTACAATTTTATATTGAATATCAATCCAATCCATTATATCTTTTGATGTTTTAAAAACGTCATGAGAAGTATAATCCATTGGACTTTTTTCCTTCTTTAAATACAGTGCAGAGTTATGAGCGATATTATATCCAACTTGTATGATAACATTTTTGTATTTAAAGCCTTCAAAAGACCTTAATGCGTCACATAAATCAAGGCATGTTTTGTAGTCATCAAAATAAAGTATTTCGTCTTTAAAATATGTTTTATTTAAGGCATTTACATGATTAGTACATTTAATTGGATAATCATACCATTTGAAGAATCCTCTTTTTTGTATATTATATTTGTTTTGAGTTTTCCCTAATCCATTTATTATTGAGGTTTCTATAATTCTGAATTTCTTCATGTTATTCTTTTAAGTCATTTTCGGATTCTTCTTTGGAATCTTTTTTTATTTGATTATTTACATTAATACATTTATAAACTATAAATACAGCTCCTATTACCTCTATAATTATTACCATAGAAATAATTGCGAATATCCAAATTGCAATCATATTTTTTCCTTTTTTTTTACATTGTTCTATATTATCTTTCAAATTTAAAAAGGTATTTCTAAAATAGTAGAATTAACTACTCAAAACTAAATACCAAGACTCTTAGAGTTAGTTTTCTATGAAAGCATATCTAATTACGTATATAGTCTTCCTGTGCTTATCCTCTTTATATATTCACATACTTAAAGATTGGAAGCGTACCCATTATGACTATCATGTATTCAAAATAACTTATTGGGATATTTTGTTTTTACAATGTATATTAATTTATTTAATTATTTCTTTAGCACCGGTATCTCCATCCAATGTGTGACACCTATAAGTTCATAATCTTCAGCCCAATTAGAATACCATTTATTATCAGACTTATCGTAATAACCAACAGTAGACGCGTGATTAAATACTAATACATCTTCTGACCAAACCTGACCATCAACACATTCAGGTAATCTTTCATTTACAGGTATCCAATTCATTTTCGTCTGTTTTAGTTTTATCGACTTTAACGCTATCTTTAAAACAAAAATCAGGAACCTTAATTATTGGCCTATCAAACACTTTAGAATGAAAAGCTCCAACAAACCAGTTACTTTTTAATTCTGACTGATCTTCGAGAATCCGATTGACTTCATATAAATTCTTAACATCTTTTAGAGAAAGATGATTGTTGGATATTTTATAATTTAAATCGTCATAATTATCTTTGATAAATGTACGATTATCATTAGTGACGCTAAACGTTCCTACTATTATAAAGAAAAATATAATAGTTAATGCCAAAAACAATAAACCAAAGCAATCGTTATCTGTTATTGTACAAATTATAAATAAACAAAGGCATACTGTAAATATAATTATTATTCCCATATCTGTTTTAATTATTATTTTTTTATATTTTAAACATCTTGAACAAGTCTAATGCTTAACATTTGACTAAAACTCCCATATTCTAAATCATGGTTTTTATCTCTAAACCATAAATAATATGGAGTATTTCCTTTATTAGTGCTAGCAGACCAATATCGGCCTTTAAAGCCTATATCAAACCCTTCATTTGGTGCAAGTATCGAAGAACTCCCCATGGCTGGAAGAAATAAAGACTTACTAGTACCTAATTCGTTATGTTTATTAGCGAACCATACGCCTTTTCGCTCTCCGTCCCATTGATGGCACAAGTCAAATAAATCTGATAATTCTTCGTTCGTAGGTAATCTCTTATTCTTATGATTGATTAATTCTACAGCTTCATCTCGAGTGAAATAAATTTTATTTAAATAAAGTTTATTGTTTATAGAGAAATTTTCAGTATCCCATAAAATTCCATTTAATTCTATCCTTCTATCACCTATTTTCATACTTTAAAATTTGAAATTTTCGAATATTCATTATTTTGTCTTTCTATAGACACTTTAACGTGGTCCCAACAAAGGGTTAGTGCTTTTAGGTATTTAATATCATATTCTGGTAGTTTCTTTTTACCACTTAAATAATTATCAAACTTATAATCATCAGAACTTCTTTCTTCTGTTATAACTTTATAGAATCCAGGGTGCCATTCTGTTAACATTATTTTATTTTCATTCGCTTTTATTGTTAGATATAAATCATCTTCTACTTTGATTTTTAAATTCCAATAAAAGTGATAATGTGATTTAATCCATTTACAAATAGACATCCAATTCTCGATTAAACATATATCTATTTCTTTACCTTTCATTTCTTTATGTTTTAAATGTCTTTCACCAACCTAAGAGGAAACTTTAATCCAGCTACATACATGACATTACTCATATTTACTTTATTAAACCAAAAGCAATTTTTTTCACCAAATGGATAAATATTCGCAATTCTCCAATATATACCGATATTGTATTTTGAATGTATTTTATTATCGCAACAATCGAACCACCCTTCAAATGGCATATGTATAAACATATTCTCATCTAAATCTTTATCAATATAAAATTTAGCTCCATTATTTAGTCCTTTATTGTTGTCTGCGACCATTTCTAGTTCAAATAAATCTTTTACATCATCCTTATTCGGCAGTCTTTTACCTAAACTATTAGCTATTTCCATAGCCTCCTCATAAGTAAAATACTTATGATCTCCTACAATGGTATTTGTTAAATCCCATATTGTATTATTGATTCTAATCCCTTTAGATATTTTCATCGACAAATTTATTTGTAATATTAAAATAAGCTTTAATTTTATCAAAGTCAGGAAATCCTGAAGCTCTTATCCTACTACCTACTATAGTATCGGCTGAAATATTATTATATAAATAATCTATTAATTTTGAAAAAGCTTCTTCTTCGGAGTCACCCGTAAATATTTCACTATATTTAAGGCCTACCAACCAATTACTAGATATATACCATTTTTTATTATATTTATCAAAATAAGTACATGGATAAATCTTAGAATTAGCTTCTTCAATAAAACTTAAAAAATCATTTAATGCTATTTTCTTCTTTAATATTTTCATAATATAAAAATTAAATAATAAAAGGCGTGTTGTTAAACCAAAAGATGCTTTACTAGCAATTATGAAGATAATTTACCCACTACTAATAATACATTATACAATTATTTATTCTGTCTTTTTCAACTTATAATTGCGTGATTGTATAACTATATTAGTTCTTCTACGTGTTCTACTCTTTAAACGATGGACACTTCCAATCCTACGTACCTTTTATTATTAAATTAAATTACACATTTCTTGTAATGCATCATTCAAAGCTTCTTCATAAGATGAAAAATCTTTTCCGCATACACCATCATAAGGAGGTCGCTCTATTTCATTTTGTGGATCTAATTGCACATCTATGATCTTATAAGTATAACCCGCAAATGTTGGTATAATGGCTGGATGTAACTTATGTTTGTCTCTGAACCATTTCTGAGCTACGTGTAATTCTAGCAATGGAACGACAATCTGTCTTTTAATGGCTCCATTATCTAGTTTTTCTTCATAGCTATCACAGAAAGGGTCATAAGACTCTATTTCTTCCCATTCAGTCCAATTGGTTGGATCTTTTCTTTCTTCAGGATTCATTGATTCACAATGAAAGTTGATTCTACGTAGAATCATTTTGCAAGGTTTATTATAACCTTTTGCTTTAATTCTTTTTGCAGTTTCAAAGCTTGCATAACCATTAAATGTCAAGTTTGTCATAAGTGTTTATTTTATAAATTATTAAGTACTCAAACCAGGAGTTGAACCTGGGCTTCATGGATATAAGCCGTGCGTGCTAACCGTTACACCATTTGAGCGTTTGCCTTTTACACCTAAAACTAATTATACACCGTACGCCTACATAGTAGATTACGATTAATCAGAAACTGGTGTTCTCGAGGTCTTGAAAAGTTATTGAGTTTTTTAACCTAAAAACAGCTTACGAATATAGTATAAATGGGATTTAATATTATTTAATATTATTACCAAACACATCAAGTATGTTACTATACTTAAGCTGAAAAAACTGACATTAATTATTAGTTTTTACTCCCTTAGTCATGCCCCTAAGCAGGCTTTGTAATCATAGGTCTTCGTAAGCCTATAATTGGTTTCATGCACAATATAGTATTTCAACTATATTTACTAAATAGATAGCTTTAAGCCTCTATTCACTCCAGTGCACTAGAACATTATATAACCATGTTTCTCAATAGTCCAAGAAACATGGGCGTTTTTACAATATATCATGAACACAACGGTCTAGATGTTTGATCATTGTGTTTAATCCATAATATAGAAAAACTATACTTTTCTTTTATTCTCCAGAGCTTTAATGATGTTTGCAACCATTACTAAAGATGTTGGATAAGAGGATCTATCTCTTGCCAGGACTTTATATCCACACTATTATCCTAACTTTAATAGTGTGAATCTAGTTTTAAAGGATCTAGAAACCTAATCTATAAATCTAATCGCTCTAATATCGGAGTTAATTTATCTTTCAACTCAGGATAATAGCGATACATGGTCGTTCTTGCATTCAATGATTTATCAGGTTTTGTTAAAGAACTGCACTCCCAATCTATTATCATTGAAGTATAGTTTTTCCAAACAATGCTTTCAGGATGATGAGAGCTGAATTTGCGGTGAATCTTTTGTACGTATTTATATGGCATAATTAATCTAAGCCAAGGCTTATACCAATCATGAAATAAATGATACGGTTTCCAAACACCTAACAACACAGCGGTCATATTAAAAGCCAACCAATGAGCAAACCAATAAGAAAAAGACGATTTTTTATACATAACAGTTATTCTAAATCTTTAACACAGCGAACTGTAAATTGATAATCGCCACTAATATAACCTTTTGAGATATAATCTCTAGCTCCACAAAAATAAAAACGATTACCTCTGATTGCTTCATCTCTTCCAGATCCCCAAAATTGAAAAGAATTAGGTTCATCTATAATATCACATTCATAACGGCTTTTATAGCCTAAAAATGGTAAAAATAAAGATTGATCTGTTTTTAAAAGTTTTTTCTTTTCAGCAAACCATATTCCACGTAACTCCTTGTCTTCAATTCTATATAAATTTCGTAATTGATCAATATCAAAACGATCTGGAAGTCTTTTCCCTTCTTGCAAAGCCAATCTTGTGGCTTCTTCATGCGTAAAATGGACTTGACCAGAAACAGTTAAATTAGATCTGTCCCAAGCTGTGCCATTTAATATGATAATATCGTTTTCGGGTTTTTTAACAATCTTCATTTAAGGTAACCTTTCAATTATAACATTCGACTTAGCCCACTCCCATGTATCATAGCTAATAAAACCCCAATTTGGATTGTCTTCATCTGGATCAAATGTGTAATATTCAAACGTATAATTTTTATGCATACCCCAGTCACAAGATTCATATATTTCTTGAGCTAATTTCGTATCAATAGCTTGTCCAAAGTTATTAAGCAAAGTAACTCGATATATTGGCTTGCCATGATTTCTATCAAAATCAACTTTTCGATCACATCCATGACAACTGCAAATTAAAAGGACAAGCGTTATTAACAATAATATCTTTTTTATCATTTTTCTTTCATGTTTTTAAGAATGTTATAGACTTTAATCTTGTTATATATTCTAGACACTAAAATATATATCAGACAAAACATTATAAATATAGATTCAATGGTTATAGCAAACCAAGAGAATAAACCAGATAGTATAACCAATATCCATTGAATATGGCTAGTGTAATACAAATCTTTGATTCCTAATAGACTTACCATAATACTCATGGAAATGATAGAACCAATTCCATAAAGTAATATGCCAAATAAAATTAACATTATCATACTATAATCTCCATAAAAGATATAACATGTAAATAAGAAATATCGTAGCAAAAATGCCAAAAGAAACGAAGAATCCTATTGAAAGTATTGTATCTATAACAGGATAAACTTTTATTTCTGGAATTTGGCATATTACAAATGGTACAAATAATGTTGCGGCTATTTTAGCTGACACGACAGCTATACGTAAAAAGAATTCAGCTATTTTAGTCATAAAGCTTATCAATATCATAGTCAAATAAATAATCAAATAAATTACCGATCTTATGAAACCAATTCTTTTTGGGTTTAAATCGGAAGTATTTATTTGGATCTTCTTCAGGATATGGATATACTCTTCGAACTTTCCAACCTTTTTCACTGTAAATCTTCATTAACTCTGATACAACATCTTCAGACATATCTTTTTCAATACTTATAAAATCTGGAGATTTTTTAGCTAAATCCAATATTTCATAATCATAAATGTCAACCCATCCTTTTTTATATTTTCTTACTAGTAAAAGGTTGATAGTTTCAATTATCAGGCTAGGATCAGTTTTTTTAAGCGACTTAACCTCATCAGGTGTTAACGCTTGAGATCTACTAATTTTCATAATAATTTATCTTATTTCTTCAAAATCAACACCAACAGAATAATAACCATTTGACTCTCCGTACCATCTGATTGTTACATCTCCTTTAAAGGTAGACAATTTATAAAAAGTCCAGCAATAAAGATCATCGTGGTATTCTTTGTTAACATCTATAGGATCTTCGTCGCTCGTTTCTTTTTCAGCTAATAATATAGGAGAGTTTAGTAAGTCGTTAATATCTCCACAGACATCTTCTATAGAAACTCTTTCGCAACAGTCTTGGCTATGTTTCATCTCAAATCTACGTCCTTCAGACGTCGTGAAAATGACTTCAGCAGAGTCGTCTTCCAATCCATCAATAGATGTAATCGTAAGTCCTTTTAATATACTAAAATTCATAATTCATTTTTGTTTAAGTTCAACAAATATAATATCTTGTTTATCCGATCGACTCTCCCGGCCACATGGCCCAGTGAAATTATTTGGGCACTCATCCATATTTTGATCTGTAAAAATACATTTTTCACAACTGTAATTTTCTGATTCTACAGAAACACATTGCAGCATCTTTAACCCAAAAGCAAACACCTCTCCAATGTTATATTCTGTTTTCTGTTTTATTTTCATATTATTTTTACTCTTCTGATTTCACAAAAATAACATCAGTTTTATCATCTCTTTTCCGCTTACCACATAATCCAATAACTTCCGTATATTTTTCATGGCAATTAATATCACAAAAAAAACAACCAACACAAAAATTCTCTTTTTCACTAGTAACGCATTTTAATCTTATTAGTCCAAACTGAAATGTTTCTCCAATTTGAAACTGATTTTTCTTATTTATCTTCATAACCCATTATTCTAATATACATATTACACTGTGCCCGTATTTTATATTATAGTCATGAGTGAATAGCCGGTGTTTGCCAAAGGTTAAAGAAGTCTTATAATATTCATATTTGTCAGAAGAACTCCAATAATATCCATATTGATTAAATTCTTTTATTATCGTAGAAGGAGGATCTATAAAACCATCAGCAGGTAAAAATAAAGACTTATCAGATGCAATATCTTCTGGATTTTCTGCGAACCACATACCATTTTTTGTATCGTCCCATAAGTTCGGAAGATTAATCAAATCCTCAAACTCCTCTTTAGTAGGGAGACGTCTATTTGAACTATTGAGAATGTCAATCGCTTGTTGATATGTGAAATAAGTTTGCCCATGAACCTCAAGAGCTATTGTGCTCCATTTTAAACCATTTAAGATAACATGTGTTTTTTTTATTTTCATATTAAATTCTCCATGTTTTTATTTTTTATAATATTTTGCTGAAACGAACCAACAATTAAATTTACTACAATCAATCGGATCGCCATATTCATCTATAGATCCCTCGCCATTATGCCCTCGAGTAGGAATTTGGATGCAATAATAAAGCCCATAACCAGATTTCGTGTGATATCCTATAATACAACAACGATCTCCATCATGATAAATATAATCTCCGATCTTATATTTAAAATCACCATCTATACGCTTTCTTTTACCTATTATTTTCATGATTTGTCAGTTTAATAAAAATAGCTTATAGTACTTTGTAATCATACTATAAGCCAATTATTTATTTCAATACAAAATGACGAGTTTTTTGCTCAATTGATAATCCAGACAGTTTTAATAAATCTATTGGTATATCGTAAATATAGGCAGTGTAAAAGGTTTCGGATATTTTTTTATATGATCCATTAAAACCTCTTACTCTTTTTGCATTTTTCTTTTCTATATTATATACCCTTATAGTATTTTCGCTTCTAAATGAAGCCAAACCAGAAAAACTTATGTGTTTACCTGAATTAATGTTTATAACACCTCGAGTATAAACATGATCTAATGCAATTCTTTTTTTTAGATTAACAATAGAAGCTCCGCAAAGAATCTGTTTGTTAACTTTTATTCTTATTTCCATATCTTTATTTTTTATTTATTTCTTTAAAAGACATCCAGCCCATTTATCGTAATAATTATCAAGTTTAAAATCAATTGGATTTTCATTCTCAATCTCTTTCAAATAAAAAGTATCTTCCATTGAAATCCTTGTTAAATAATAAGGGATCTGATGCTTATCACAATAATCATAAATGAGCTTTTTCAACCTCTTAAACCTTTTATTAAAAGGAGAATTAGCTTTGAATAAGCCATAATCACTTGGAATAGATCCAAAATAACAATAGTTTAACTTACAAACCAATGAGTTAGTATCACATCCGTTAGAAGTTAAATGAGAACAACGAGCGCAACATAATCCTGCTCTGTTTTTAAAACAACCATTGCACGTAACAGAATCATCTACTTTTCTTATATCACATGGATTATACAACTCGTTATATAAATCCAAAATTCTACAAGCTTGCAAATACTTGCGTTTCTTCTTTTCTATATCCATATCTTATAAGTTTAAATTTGTCCGCTTGCAAGAATCGAACTTGCATTCCTTAAACTAAGGTTCTACCATTGAAATAAAGCGGGTGCCACTCCATCACTTAATTTAATAAATAATATATTAAAACATAAGCGATTATAGGAGTAAAAGGACTAAATCACCAGTTAATGCAATATTTATAATCTGGATAAGAGCTCGTCACCAATCTATAAATCTATGCGCGATTGTTTAGATTTAATCCTTATATTGTAATACTGTAATACATCAACAGCAAGATGCCAGTTGAATGTTTTTTTGTAATTCCGTAACCAATTTCTGTTTATTGTATATTAAAAATCCGATTCTTTCAATCTCATCCAAAATTCCAAGTGGGACAGGAACGGTTGGCTCTTGCCAAAATACACTATTATCTTTTTCTTTTATAGGAAATTTGCGACTTAAACGTAAAGTCAAGTTACGTTTACCATCATAAAAGGTAACTACTGAACTGCTAACAAAATAATCAGGACATTCAGCAAAAGCCTCCATAATCTTTGTTGGAATGGAACTTATAACGAAAGGAATTAAAATAGATTCTTTCTCTTTAGATAAATGAGAAATCTCATCCATAAGAGACTTAAGCGTTTGTTTATTACCCGTTTTCATAATTATTAAAATTCTTTTATAACAGAAATTTTAGAAGTTTTAATGGATTTATCTATAAAATCATACAAACTCTTCAAATTGTCAAAAGATCTTTCACAAGAATAGTCTCCATATGAATCTTCCATCAAATAAATAATGCAATTCTTAATAGTGTCATACCCAATGATAATTGAAATTCCTCTATATTTAAGATCTTTAAGATATTCTTGCAAAAATAAATGAGCTTCTTTATAACTTCTAAATTGATATTTCTTTCTTTCAAAACTGTTTAAACGCCCATTCAGATGATAAAAAGTACAAAGAATTGACCATTCATACCACCAAAACCAAACTCTTTCCTGAATAGCATAAGTGACTTCTTTATTATTTAATAAATCAGTTGAAACAATTTCAACTATCCTATATCTCTTCATCTTCAATTACTATTCTGGTAATCTCCTTAAACAATTTACAAGGAAGACTTATCAATTCGGCAGATCCGTTACCATAAGCTATTACTATCTCATGATGTTTCTTAACATAGTCAAGCTCGGTGAAATCTTCCGGATATTGAGCTTTGGTAATATTCCACATAGCTATATATGGATGATCAACCCTTTCATGCTTAGATTCTTTACCGTAGCTTTCATATAACCTTGTTATATGTTTATTTGGAACAGTTCTAATCTCAATCTTCTTACTAGTAGGAATAATTTCACCATATTTATTCTTATACGGTGAAATCAACTGAGCATAATACCTTATCTTCGTTTTCATAATCTCTTATTTTCTTTTTTTTAAACAATCCATAGCGAATGGATAAGCTTCAGGATATAACTCTTTAATATCTTCAAGAATATCACAATCCAATAATTTAGATATAATAGAAGAATGAGTACAAGTCATCTCTTCTGCATTAAGAGCCATAGCATTATTAAAACTTCTAAGAGAAGTCAATTCTTCTAAGCTTACTTCAAACTCAGGTTTGGACGGATTTATAGGATATCTTACAGTACCTTCATATTGAAACCTGTGATCTCCATTGACAAAAATTGCAGTAGTAGAAAATTTAGCCATAATTGGATTAATACGAATTACATTGAGAATATCGTTATTTGACATTCCCTTAGTAATCGAATCGCTTAAAAGAGCTTTACGGAAAAAATCTTCATCTATTTTACTTAAAATTAAACCGTTAACAAAAGATCTACATTTATTTTTCAACCGATTATCCTTAATCATAAAAGATTTAGTCATATCATCAGCGATTTGAACCGCCAAACTCATTGTCATTTTCATATCTTAAAAGTTTTAATTGCTATAACAAATACTAACTGTTTTTAGCCAAAGCCAATATGTTCTTAATCTCCATAACAGAAGGAGACTCAACAGGAACACTAGCTCTTGCCATTTCCAAATATTTATAAGCTTCAGGAAACTCAGACTGAACCCTTTTATAAGTACCAAGCTTCAATAAGGTAGACTCAATCTTATTAATTAAATCCATCTTAACCTTATAAAGAGCTTTTAACTCATCATGCAATGCCTTGATCTGAGCGAAAACTTTAGGAGAAACAGTAATTACGGCCTGCTCACTAGGAAGCCTTCTACATTTTATATAGTTCAATCTGTTAACTCCATCTGATAAATTAACCTCACTCCTAGTAATAAAATACTTCGGATATTTCTTACTTATTTCCAATACTTCTATCGGAGTATTAGCAATAACTTCATCAGATACCATATCCAATAATTTAGACTCCAAAGGAGCAATCTTTGAATCATATGCCGAATTAGACATCTCCTTAGAGATAATCTCGGCGATCTTTATTGTTATCTTTGACATAATATTTATTTTAACTGTTTTACATAACTAAAAAATCGAAGCCTATCTCAATGTTAATCTCAGAGAAGTTTTTAATTACCTCATCCTGTATAGAAGTGATAACCAATGCCTCTCTGTCTTTAATCATCAAAGACCTAATAATACCCTCTCTCGGAATGTTATCTGAGTTGTTGAAATAAAAACATTTTATACCATTTTTCTTAGAAACACAACGGTTCAAAGCATCCAATATCCTCTCGTCAATAATCTGCTCTAACGATATTAAGAAAAACTCTGTATGTAATGATTTCTGTTCGTGAAAACTTTCCATTATTCTTTTTTTTTATACTTAATCATTCTTATCTATATCATAGGGCTCGCGCCGAAACCCGCACTAGCAAAGGGCTTGAGCGATTTTTGAGCTTGTTTTTGAAGCGGAAAAGTTGGGAGATGGTGATAGCCACCATCCCTCAACCTCCCATTAAATTAACACAAATTAACTTAATGTAACTAATTAAAAACAAACCTACTTATGAACTATTTCTGCCTCTATTATGAATTTAATTGTTTCGAACGCAATGTCCGGATTTTGTTCGGCCTCCATAACAGATTTTATTAATTCCTTTTTAATATTGAAGTCATCGAGTTTAACTTGTTTGATTATTATTTTGTTATTCTCGACTTCGACTTGTAATGTTTCTATTTTCATATTTATATTGGTTTTATTTTTTTTCTATTACGTATAGTTCTAGTACGTATAGGTAAGTATAGTTAGTGTGTATCTGTTGCACTCGCTATCAATTATTGATGTATCTGTTGCACTCGCATTTTTTTTACAAATTTAATTCAGTATAAAATAGCAGTCAAAAGATTCTTCTTTTGATGGGTATACTTCTGTATATTTGTATATTGTATACTTTAGTATCATGGATGATATTTCGGTGTGCATAACTGATATGTCATGTATCACAATTGATATTTCATGTATCATAACTGATATGTTGTATTATATTTTATGTTTTATTAACATAATATATGAACGGTATATGAACAATAATTATTATATTTGTATATTATTAATTCAAATATAATTTATTATGGACGAACAAGAAGTAAAACAAAAGCCGAAATTCTTTTTACAACCAAATAAAAGCGCGCTATTACAATCTGGACTGCAATACCGTGACGTATTAACCTACGGAACGTTATTGTCTTTTTGCAATAAAAATTTAGAATGTTATCCCTCATTAAGATCTTTAGCTGAAAGATCTAAACTATCGGTTGGATTTCTATCTTCTTCAGTTGAAAGGTTGAAAAAAGCCAATTGGATAACTATTGAAAAGAAGTTAAACGGAAAAAGATCTTTTAATTATTATAAATGCAAACCGTTTGATGATTTTAAGATGGTTCCAATAGAAATCTTTGAGTCTGATTTACAAGCTGAAGATTTAGCAATATTATTATGCATAAGGCAATTTTATTATGACGAAACGTTGATAACAGATATTAATATTGTAGAAATGTCTGATATACTTGGAGTATCTTATCCTACATTCTATAGAAGATATGATATTCTTAAGAAGAAAGGATATATAACTATCAAAGTAAAAAATAATACATCTTTATCTAAATTAGAAGATAAAGACTTTGAGTGGAGGGTTAACATTGAGAAGAAGCTTAATGATACATATGATATGACTAAGAGAAATTCCGAAGAGATAGAGATGCTTAAAAATTTATTATATAAAACCATTAAAGCTGATAAGAAAGGTTCTAAGGAAGAATACTTTAAGTCACTGAAAAATAAGTCTGAATAATATCAAAAAGCGATGGGTCTCTTTATAAGAATATAGAACATATTACTTATCCCATCGCTTTTCTCCTATTTGTCATTGATATATAAATAAGCTAGATAGCCAGACATACAAACCGGTATTCCTATCCATACTATTAACAGAATAACCATTAATGTATGGAATACAATCTCTCCAATGTTATTAAAATCCGCATGTGATATATATAATGAGACAAATAAATATCCCAAGTATATTAATCCTACTGATATGATAAAGAATATTGCAGATAGTATCTTGCTAAAGATTCTCTGTTTCATAGCTTATTCAGTTGATCCTTAACGGTGATAATTATCATACCAATCAGAAATGCTATACCCATTAGGTATAAAGCTATAATGATTGAGTAGAATAATATGAATCCTGCTAAGGTATCATAGAACTCGTTATTGGCAAGATCTACCTGAAGTAATGCTGGATTACTAATGATATGATCTATGTCAATACATGTAGTTATAAGAGCGACTGCAATGCTTATCGCACTTACCGCCATCCACGCGATGGCTATTATTCTGATCACATGTTTCATAACCTTTCTTTTTTCGTTTTCAGTTCTCTTAACCGATTAATTAGACTATCAGTAGGATAAACGCCATCGTTATACAATAAAGCCTTCTCAGTGACATCTATGTCGATATCTAGCTGAACCTTATCCTTATAAGCTTTGACATCATCCTTGCTATTGCAAGATCCCACAACGCTAACAATGCATAGGATTGTGATGAATAATAGTATATACCTCATAATTATCTTATCTCTTTAAAGTATATACGATTTAATTCGTGCAATCTATCCATTAGACTATCCTTTGGCAACGTGTTTAGCGTATCTGTCAGATAATACTCAGTCATCGCCATATCGGCGGTGATTTTCTCAAAGTAAAACTTTTTATACTTCTTCTGCTCTCTTGTCTCGCAAGAGGATAAAACAGCCATCATTAAGACAGCTATTACCAATGCAATGTATTTCATATCTTAAAAGTTAAAGTCAGCCCGAATTAACGGACTGACATATGTTATTAATCTATTACTACCACGTTACCACACTGATACTTCGCCCATCGTTCATATGAGCAGCAATCAGTCAAGATTTCATCAGATACACGATCAAGAGCATTATTCTTGAATTCTTCAGCTAGTCCCTTTCTTTCAGCGTCCCACTTAGTTAGGAATTCTCCTTTGTGCTCAAGAGTTCTTACAACTCTTTGATAAGTGTAGCAAACTCTCATCTTAACCTTATTAAATGATTTAAAGGTTAAATTAATTTGGTCTCCGCTGAAAGGTTTTGCACTCTCTTTTATGACTGGTGTTGTATAAACTCCAGCTAATAAGGCAACGATATTATCAAACTCCTCTGAAGAGAAAGCTTCAGATTCTGACAATACTTCAACTACTGTAGCAACGTTGTTTTGGTCAACCATTTTGCTAACCAAAGCTTTAAATAATTCTTTGTTCATATCTTATAAATTTTTAATTAGTTAATTTAAAAGTCGAGACCAGAGTGTATCACTACAGTCTGATCCATAATGATTAATCAACATAATATTTTATCTAACTTTCTTTAGCTCGTTGAAAGCCTTCCTAGCGGCAATACCGCAAGGATATGGAAAGCTAGTGTCTTTATTTTTATCTTGGATAATAACATTATAACCGAACGCATGTTGCCCGGTTAAGGTAATGGTTCTACCCCATTTGTCTGTGAAAGAGTCTCTGACTCTTCGCTCACATCTCACTGGATTATATGTTCTCATATCTGTATTATTTAGAAGGGGAAAAAAGAAACCTAGAACTACAAGATAAATCTTGCTCTTATCCGACAATTATTCTAGAATCATCCAGTGACGTGTTTATTTATACTCTATAACTGGACTAAGAGTTTAAAAGAGAGACTTTAATATTCGCCTCTCTCTATATTGTGTAATACTGCTATAAGTCGCAGTATTTTATTGTCTTTACCATCCTTTGAATTGGGCTTCTTTTGTCGCGATACACGACCTTTAGACCTTCAATTGTAGGATCAATTCCTACAACCTCGATGTCCCAATCTGAATGCGCAGGGATAGCCTGCAACATTTCTGTTATCTTAACGACTAATTCTTTTTGCATATCTATAAGTTTTAATTAATTAATCTAAAAAAAATGAGTATCTCTAACACATATCGCCACTAAATAGAAAAGATTATACAGTTCTTATTTGCTTTGTATATACCAACTTAATACTCTGAAGTTTAGGACAATTCTTACTAGTCCCTTTAGCCGAAACCCTTCTACGATTACAGAAACGGATTTCGTTGAATTCCTGTAAAAGAATTAATAGTAGATTCCACATCTTTAACACGTTTTGGGCATTAGCCCCACGCCAACTTGATGATATTCTACTACAGTTTATAAATTGTTGGATCTTCTTGATCCATGTCACCAGTCATCCTCTCAACTGGAGCAGTCATTTTTTTTATTACTACCAAAAATGACGGAAACTTAGCTAGACTAATCACTCCTGTCTAGGTTAATAGAGTGTTGCTTCGTTATTTATACTCTGAGCCAACCTGGAGCTTCAAGATAAACTTTTTAGGATTATCATGATATGTTTAAATGAGTATCTCTAATTTAGCGCCTACAATTAGTAAGCGGTTATAACTTGATACTCTAAAGTTTAAGATGACAGTCATGACCACTGTCTAGATCCCAATCATTATCATAGGTTCACTTTAATACGCAAACGATGTGGATAAACCATATTAAAGCTATACAATCTCTAACCCATAACCTTCCTAGGTGTTATAGCAACTTGATTGTCAATAGTTAATTGATCTCTATACCTAAACAAATAAGTACAGAGAGATGACCTTTGGGTAGTCATCGTGAGGCCTATGCCAACCGGAAAACTTATTTATATGCCTGGGTAAAGACACGCTTATACCAGACTCCGTTGATCTTTTTCATAACTGTTCTTAATTATACTTGGTTATTCTTGGCCGGTTTCATACGGGAAGAACTATCAACAGCGTTAGCTGTTGACAGTCCTTAGACCGATTACACGATAGTGTAATCAATCTTAATGATGCTACGGTCGTTAGCATCCCTTCCAAGGTTCTCGTACTGAGAAACCTTGATAGTTTTGCCTACAAGAGAATTCTTAATAGTTCCGTAAGTCCCAAGGAGACCTCCTCTTTGCGCGGCCGACATATTCCTTTTCAAAGTTCCGAGGAAGATTCTCACAGGTAATCCAGTAGACGCCTCAGCAGCGTCAATCCAGATTACGTTTGCGTCAATCTTTTGTTTGACATTGTTTCTGGTTGTTTCAATCTTACCCGCTTGAGACCCAAATCCAAGGATCTCGTAATCTTTTCCTGCCTCGATTTGGGCAAGACTAGTGGTGTTAAAGTCTTCCTTGACTTCTCCAGTAACATCCTGGAGGAATGTTGGCTTAATACCAGCCAATAATGCCTTAGCGGCATCTTTTTTACCTTGTTCTAACATAATCTTTTTATTTAATTGTTAAAAATCCTGGAGGAAAACTCTAAAATATTTTGGTTTCCAATCTCCAAAGTAGGGAGGGGGTGAAATACAAACAACCTCCACGGGTGTACTACAAACATGTTTTACGCAATTAATTAATCTCTGGCATGATTTATTCTTTTATAAAAACATATTGCGTATATTTGCATTTAAAATTATTAATTAACAATAAGAAATATTATGGGTATTATAAAAAACAAACGGTTTAGTAATTTATTTATGTTATCGGCTTTAAGTTATTTTAAAGAAGATGATGGGTTCTGTTATTTTAGCAAAAAAGGCTTAATAGAGACTTTTTGTTATAGTAAAAAAGATATTGTTTCAAGTAATTTAAAACATTTACAGAATATTGGTTTAATAGAAAATCATACAGTTAATGGATATTATAACAAAATAAAGATACTTGATGATTCTATAGTTTGCTATGATTTTATGTTAAATAAAGATCTAACAATATATCAAAGGGGGTTTTTATATGCAATAAAAGATCTAGATGTTCCATATGGCAAAAATAAATATCCTATTAAATATATATCGAGAAATCTGTCTACGGAAATTAAGCATACTGAATCTTATTTAAGTAGAATAAGAAAAATTATAAATATTGAAGATTCTTTATTAAACAAAAAAATAGCTCATGGTATCATAAAGACAGATGCAGGTAATTTAGTAAAAAACGAATGCGGATATAGGCTTTCATTTAAAGAATTAAAAGTTTGTAAATACTGCGGAGAGACTAATCAAGAGTCATTTTTTTATTTAACAAAAAATGTATGTAATAAATGCATTGGATCTTATTCTATTGCGAGAGATGAATCTTATGCTGATTTATTGTATAAGAAATCAAAGTCAAGTCTTAAAAATAAGACATTTAATTACACGTTGACCAGAGAATACATAATTGAGGTGTTAAAATCTCAAAATGGGAGATGTGCTTATTCTGGTATGGAGTTTAGTTTGCATGATAAAAGGTCCGCTCCAACTATCGATCGTATAGATTCGAGTAAGGGTTATGAGATTGGTAATATCGCAATTGTTAGATTAGATGTAAATATAATGAAGTCGAATTTAAGTTTTAGTGATTTTAAAATTTTAATAGATAACTTATTCCACAATCTATCATAACCCCATTCTAATCCACTCTATCAAGTTTGAATTAATTCCTAATACAATTTACCCACAAAAAATTATCATCTCTTAAATCGCTTTAAAATAAGCAATAGGGGGGTATATATTTTTATGTTTTATTTTATATAAAAAAATAAAATATTATCTTTGCATAATCACGATGTTGTGATGTTTTAAAAGTTTACGTTATGTATTTGAGTCAAATAAATAAGTTATTAAAGTTCTGTGGTCCATTTGGATTTGATGTTGTTTATGACGGTAATGTCATAGTATTTTCAAGAGAGTTAAGTGTTTTGTTGTTAGTCCCTGGTGTTAATGAGTATATATTGGATGATGGTAGTATATATGGCATTAATGATATTTACGACTTATTATATTTGTTGCGCCTTTTAGGCATTATAGATGACAATGACTACTCGTATTTATTATTTAGATCAGAGTTATTGTTTAAGGAGTCTGGTTATGTTTATTATATGGTTCAAAAGAGGTTGCCCGGTTTTTTTGTTAAGGAATTTTCTCTGGAGGAAATTTGTTCTGGTGAGACGTTTATTTATAAGTCAGAGGAGGGGGTTATGTTGCCGGCGTTTGATTATGAAGATTGGAATGGTGCTAATGCTCTTACGTTTGAGTTGGATGATTTTGATGGTGAGTATCAGGATGGTCATATCGAGAGATATTTGAAAGAGTTCTTTTGTGGTAATATAGTTAAGGGATTAGCTGTTATTACTGGTTACGATGAAAGTTTTTTAATAAAAAGATTAAGTTTCTTTTGGAGAGATTAAAAAATGTATTATCTTTGTGAAGGTCATCTGATCGATTTCTTTTAATAGATGGGAGGTTGTTCATGTTGTTTTTCTTTTCATTGGTCAGATGGCCTATTGTTTTTTCTTTTCTCGCATCGGCGGATGCGATCTTTTCATAAATAAATAAATAAACCCGGTCATGATAGCGTTCATGCCGGGTTTTCTTTTTATATATACTGTTTCCAGTTATTTTTTGGTCTTGTTTTAATATAGGTTTTATCTGATTGATTTAGATAAGCTTCTTTTTCAAATGGGTTATTTCTATATCCATATAAGCTATAGTAGTATAGGTATTTTATATAGAATGGTATATAGAATAGTTCTCTCATTTGTTTAGAGTGTATTGTTTCGTGTGTAATTATCTTTTCGGATAGTTTCACGTTTTTCCTTACGAATAATACTCCAAATAGATTTATCGCCGAGAATCCTTTGAATGGTATTATATTGTTTCTTATAATAATCACTTATGGTTTATTTTTGATATCATTTATTGCTCCTATCTGTCCATTTATTCCATAGTAAGAAGTTGCCATATCCCATCCTCTGTTTATTGTTCTCATTGCTGGTCTTTTCAGTGGTTCTGGTAATCGTTTCACTACTTCTTTACTCGTCTTGATTACTATGGCTTTTGCTGAGTTTCTTACCGCGTCATTTATTGTCTCGCCTGTATTTGACGCTTGCTCAAGTCCTTTGGTTAGTTTATCTTTTATTTGTCTGGATGTTATTCCATTTGCTGTTGATATGGCTGAGTCTTTAAAAGAAGGTAATGCTCCGGTTAATCCAGCTCTAACAAATCCTGTTAAGGCCATTTCTGGGTATACATTTTTCAGGCCTTGTTCAAGCGGTCTTCCATCTGGCGAGCGATTTGTGAGTGCAAATAGTTGAGATTTAAAAGACCCTCCTGATTGGTATTTAGATCTTTGTTCTATACCAGTTTTTGTTCGGGTTATATCCATATTTCTTTTGTGTTAATGAATCAGTCATTGCTCTATTTACTTTATCTACAAAAGCGTTTTTCTTTTCCTCGCTTGAGAATCCATATTCCTTGCCGCCTATATTAGCTACATATCTTTTGGCTACTACTTCTACTCCTGGTAGATTTACTGTTGCAACTGGAGTATTATCATCTATGGGCTTGTTTGATTCTCTTATGTTTCCTTGCTTAGTTTTTACTCCTGCAACTATTCCTTTGCCCATTGCTTCTGTTTCTCCTTTTAGTTGTGTGCCATACTTCTTCCCTTTATAATCAAATACTTTTACTCCAGCTTTTCTTGCAGCAGAAAAGGCTTGCGCAAATGTTTGCGGAGTTGTTGTGATCGGTTGAATAATGCTTGGAGTCACTGGTGTTGACTCGGGAATAAGGTTTAATGGTGATACTGGTTTGTTTAATAGATTGTCCATATTATAAATTATTGTCTCTAAGAATTTGCAAGATTGCTGGAATCTTTTTATTTCTAACGCAATCCTCGTCCGTTAATTCTACTATCTTAACATTTTCATTATCTTTAAATATTTCGCATATCTTTTTAAGGCAAGACGTTTTCTTATCTTTTAAGTCTATCTGTTCTATATCTCCAAGAAATATCATTTTAGAATTATCACCTAATCTTGATATAATTGTTTTAAACAAATCAGTTGAAAAATTTTGTGATTCGTCTATAATTATGATAGCATTCTCTATATTAATTCCTCTAATAAATGCTAGAGGAAGAACTTCTATTACACCATCACTTATAAGTTTGCTAGCTTTGCCTTTTTTCTCAAATATCTTGTCTAAAAGATAAGTAAACGAATACATATAAGGAGCCATTTTTTCATCTACTGTCCCAGGAATAAAACCAATCGATTCCTCTTTTACAGAGGTGACTGATTTGACTAATATGATTTGTTTAAATTGATCTTCCTTTTTTAGAAGATGTAAGGATTGCAATAAAGATACATGAGTTTTCCCTGTCCCTGCCGGTCCTGTACATATAACTATTTCATGCTCTTTAATAGCTTTGCATAATAGTTTTTGGTTTGGTGTTTTACAATTAATTTTAGGTAATTTATCAAGAGGTTTATAGTCTAAAACTTCTTTAGCTTGGAGTTCTTTGCCTTTTTTCATAATTGATTATTTTTGTTCAAGTTCAATCTTGTCTTCTTCATCTTTTATATTCTTAATAGTTTCTTTTGCTATTGCTTCATAGCATTTGTCTACTATCCATCCAAGTAAATATTCAAATGTCTCATGCGCTGATGGTTCAGCTCCGATATATTCAAATAAATCTTTTGCTGCGTGAGAAGCTTCGTGTGCAACAACCCCAGGCTTTAGATGGTCAGGATGTAGTATGATTAGAGAAGCGCTTTCTCCTACATCCGACAAAGGATAGCACAATCCTTTATATCCGCAAGTTATTTTCTCAAGACTTTGAGAATCTATCTGTTTTAGTTGATTCAATATACTATCCGGATCATCGGATATAGCTACATAAAACGTATAAGAATATATCTCTGTTTTATATTTATAGATTTTTGTTTTTGCCATTATTCCATATATTGGTTATTGTTTCCAGTCCTAATAGAGCTGAAGAGCATATTGCTAATGTATCAGCCATTAATGGAGCTTGAGTCTCTTGTATGGTGCAATATATTATCACCCATATAAAAGATATCCATCCTATTATTCCTGCGACTCTTTTTGAGCTGACTCCAGATCCTGAAGTTAGCATTTGTTTTAAGAACTCAATTGCTTTATTAAAAAACGTTTTCATTTCATACCCTTTAATATGTGATTAATATAGTTAGCGAAATATACTCTTTGTTGCATATCTGGTTTACCAGGTCTTAGAAATTTCTCTGTAAATGTTACTGTAGCTTGTGACGGTGAGTCTGATTTTAAGAATGACTGTCTATTCTTTTCACCAAGCCATGCGTTGCTTAATATGGAAGAATCGTTTGAGAACATTTCTTCTGCTAAATGGTTTGCTTGAAACGTTAAATCATTTATATTTGATTTATTTTGTTTGGCTGAATTTATCAGGTGTTTATATCTTTCAGACCCTTTTGTGTATTGAGGTAGGCCATATCCTTGTCCTCCTGATTGATGTATTGCAGGGTTTAATTTAGACTCTTGATATAGAGATCCGATAACTCCTGCTATAGCTGTATTGTTTAATCCTTTTGAGGCTAAAGCATCTTTTATTGTTTTGATCTGAGGTTTTAGTTTGTCAAGATTTTCTCTATGTCTTAAATCTATTAAGCCTCTATATTCTTCTGTTTTTGGTTTAAACTGAAGAGATTCATTTAAGTCTATTAGTGGATTACTATTTGGTCGTGGCATTATTATTGAATTTAAAATAATGTAAATGCATAATAGCATCTGCTGCATCGTTATCTTTTTTTGTTAACTGGATCTTATATATGTTATTTATAACATTGATCGTTCTGGTTTTCACATCTAATTCTTTGTCTGGATCGTCTTTTAAGGTCCATGCTCGGACTCTATTTACATTCTGATGGATTATAGGTTTATCATATTTAGATCTTAGCATAGAGCTTATAATAGTGTTTATGATTATAAGTTTGTTCACTGTTGATCTGTTAGAAGAATTAAGTAATGGTTCTTCTATTACAATAGTATCTATATTGATATCTGGTATTGTTTTAATTAATTCTTCTGCTATTCTATAATACGAATTAAAAGTTGAATCAGATGATGTTTCTGCTTTTATCTTCTTTGTATTAAAACTATAATAAATAAGTTTCGGAGCGTCTATTGCTACTCCGATCATGCTTGTTGATATATCCAATGATAAAATCATAATAATTTATTTTAATATTAGAATGCAAATATATTGTTTTTTATCCGATTTATTTGTATGGCCCATCGTTTTTTCTTACTTTTGCAAGAAAATATTAATTAAATTTTATATTATGATTACAAGTGTTATTGAGAATGAAAAAATGTATTATGACTTTAAGTCATTATGTAATGTGTTAGATATCAAACCGGCGAATAGAACAAGATTAGGTAGATTGGTAAAGAGTTCTTCTATTCGGATTATAGAAGTAAATCAAACCGGTAAAGAATTATCTTATGCTTATACGAGTAATGAGGGTATATCTATCATGTTAAATGAATTTAAAGGTTTAACTAAGATATTAAAAGCTTTTAAATTAAGAAAAGCTATTTATGACAAATGTTTGTTTAAAGGCTTTTTCAAGATGATTCTAACCGGGGAAATCCCATTAACTTATTTTAATTAACTATGGCAAATATTCCAGTCCCAAACATCTCCCAGGTTTTAAATGGAGATAATTTCAAGCATTATATTACTATTGGAGATATAGTAGATGGCGTGAAACAAATATTAGATTTAAGTGACATTGACATAACAGTTACTTACTTGACATTGAATTCTGTTAAGACATATGTAGCTTCAAAAGTTGGTTCAGTATATACAAATTGCTCATTAGATGTAACATTGAAAAAGCTAAAAGTTGTATTTGATAATTATGATTTAGACAATGGTGTTGTCCATTGTAGAGTAACTATTAAGATTGCTGACTCTGATTATCCTGATGGCTTTGCTACTTTTAATAGATATATATGTACAGGTGTTGAGTTGGTAAGTGATACCTATTTTACTGATGGAATTTAATACTGAGTTAATATTGTTATCGGATAATATTTCAACATCAGTTATATTACCTTTGGATAACACTAGCTATTCTAATATAAATTATTGTTATTATAACAATGTGTATTTATCTTGGGATAGCTATTTTAGTTTAAATGACAATATTCTGTTTTCTTATATAGAAAATATAGAATCAAATAATGCTATTTTAAATATAGTTAAAACTATTAGATCAAATATTGCTTTATCTTTTATAAGCGATTTGATTATTTCTGCAAAAACAGTAAGTTCTCATATAGAATTATTAACAGTAATCCTTTCTTCTTTAAAAGTTTGGAATGCTATAATCCTATCAAGGGTTTATTTGTTAAGCAATATAAGCAGTAATATTATATTTAAAAGTTCCTTTTTAAAAGGATGTACAATACCAAGATTAGATATTAGAAACAGTTTACTTATAAAATATTACGGTGTAATTCCTAGACTGGCATATAAACTTATAAGTATTGGTAAGCGTTTCTTTTTCTTTAATAACAAATTCTTATCAATGAAAAAATGACAGAAGAAGAAAAAACACTTTTAATAAATGAGATTGTAGACTATTTAATCTCTCATTCTCAATCAGTGGAAGGCATTCCTATTCAAGAGAATTTGGATGGCGTTAGTTCTTTCCCGGCTATAAAAGAAATATTAAACGAAGAGTCTCAAGTTGTTAGAGTGTCTTTAGACTCTATATTACCTGAGTTTAGATATTACAACGGACATGTACAGTATCGTTTTTCAAGTGGAAATTGGATAAATCTATTTCAAGTATCCACATCATTAGACGGTTACGCTACAAAAGATTATGTGGATTTAAAAGTTAACGAGGTTATATCAAATGCGCCTGTAACTTTGAACACATTAAATAAGATTGCGGCTGCTTTAAATTATGATCCCAGTTTTTATCAGAATATATATCAAGCTATTAATACCAAATGGACTACCAACCCTGTTAAGATAGCTAATTGGGATCAGGCTTTTGCGGATAGGCATGCTCATGATAATATGTCTTCCTTAAATCTTATAACAGATATTTTAGTAGGGAAATGGAATGAAGCTTATTCTTGGGGTGATCACTCTGAGGCTGGGTATGAACATGGATTAGGTAATCCATCGTCTAATGGTCAAATATTATCTTCTAATACAGATGGCACTAGGTCTTGGGTTGATCAATATACTCATCCTCAATCAACTGTCGTTCCTGGAATTTATACAAAAGTAACTGTTGATTTGAACGGACATGTTACTTATGGAAATGGATTATCTCAAACTGACATACCTGGTATTAGCTGGAATCAAGTTCCTTTTGACAGACCAACTACTTTATTAGGTTATGGTATCACAGATGCTTATACTAAAAATTATATCGATAAGTATTTGCAGAGGAAATACTCTGGCGTTGTTGATATAAGTGAAATTTTACTAAATGAAAACACTGTTACTGTACCTGCTTCTAAAGTAAATTTATATTCCAATTCAAAGTTTGAAGGGTATGTCTCTGAGTATGAAATAGCCGAAAAAACATTTACTATTACAGGTATAGATGTCAAGTATATAGTTGTTTCTTATAATAACGGTTCTCCAGAATATATAATCACCCAAGAAAGAGGTATGATTAATTATTCAAATGTAATTCCTATTATTACTCTCATTTATGATGGCGTAAAAATTCATTCCGTGAACTGGGATGAACAAGCAAATGGATTATCAGAACGATTATTAAAAAGACTAAATAGGACTCAAAGATTCCAAAGAGATGGAGGTTTACTTATTAATGTTGACGGCAGTAGAACTATAACAATTAGTCAGTCTACGATATATTTTGGAGCATCTGAGGTTGTTTATCCGTCGTCATCTAGCTCTACAAATTTGATATACCAATATCATCATAGTGATGGAGTGTGGACATATACAAGAAGTCAGTTCTTGAATAATTTAGAATATGATAATGGAACTAGTTTAGTTTCATTAAGCAGCGATAACAGATATACTGTAAATTGGGTTTATGCTGGCGTTGGAGATGATGGAGATATTATCACTGTACTTGGAACTGGTGATTATAAATTGGATGAAGTCGTTAATGCTCAACCGCCGTCAATATTACCAGATATAATTAGGTTTCACGGTATATTGGTTGGCAAAGTTATATATCAAAAAGGGTTAAATACTCCATATCAAGTAATTAGCATATCTGAACAATCTATTTCATCAGGAGGATCTGTAGTAGAACATAATAATTTAAATGGATTACAAGGAGGCAATCTAGAAGAGTTTTATCATTTGAGCCACAGCGAATATTTAAATGCTCAAGACTCTTTGTCTTTTAGTTCTACTCCTGGAACTTATAGATCCGTTACAACAGATTTAAAAGGGAGAATTATTTCTGGTACAAATCCAACCACGCTATCAGAATACGGTATATCTGATGAAGATGTTACAAATAGCTTGCTGACTGGATATGTGCCAGGTCCTAATTCCGAAGTTTCATCTACTGATAATATAATAGAAGCTATTGGTAAATTACAAGCTTACATTAACGCCAGACAAGGAACCGTTACCTCTGTTGGAATTAGTGTTCCATTAGGCTTTACAGTGTTAAACTCTCCTATTACAACAAATGGGATTATTGGACTTGGGTATGCCGAAGGGTATTCATTGCCTTCCAATTCCATACAATCTAATTGGTCATCGGCTTATGATTATTCCTTAATAGGACATCTTCCATTAACAGGAGGAAATCTATCTGGAAATTTAGGGATAACTGGCGATCTTAATATATCTGGGAATATCTATCAATCTGGTTCTGTTTATGAGACTCATGCTGAAAATATATATTCTAAAAACGATTATATATACATGAGAGATGGATCTTCTACTGGATTGCTAGATGGTTATTACTCCGGATTGGAGTTCGTTAAGTACGATGGTGTAAATAACGGAAGATTAGCTATTGATTCATATGGAGTCGCTAGAGTTGGCGACGTTGGTGATGAACAGCCATTGGCCACAAGAGAGGAAACTCCTTTATCAAATGGGTATGCTTATTGGGATGGATTAAATAAAAGATTTGGCACAAAGCTGATACCGTTTTTTGAAATAGTAAATAGGCCTACAACTTTAACTGGATATGGCATTACAGATGGACAACCATTAGATGCCGATTTATCTGCGATAGCCAACTTAAGTGACACTAGTGGTTTACTTAGAAAAACATCTATCAATACCTGGGTGTTAGATACTAATATATATTTAACTGCAATAACAAAAGCACAAGTTGAAGCTGTATTAACAGGTGATATTGCAACTCATACTCATAGTCAATACTTAACAGGAAACCAAACTATTACAGTATCAGGTGATGCAACAGGTAGTGGAATCACTTCTATAGCTCTAACATTAGCAAACAGTGGAGTAGCAGCCGGAACATATAATAATGTTGCTACTCAAGTTAGACCTTTTACCGTTGATTCTAAAGGACGGATAACTAGTATTGGTACTGCCGTTACAATTACACCTGATTGGGTTAATATAACAAGCAAACCTACAACTTTAGCAGGTTACGGTATCACTGATGCTTATACAACATCTTCTGCCGATAATACATTCTTGAAATTGGCTGGTGGTACATTAACCGACAGTCTTACCATCGAAGGTAATGGTGAATATCGACTTTTAACTATTGGCGATAGTGACGGTATAAATATTAAATTGCATAATGCTTATTGGCTAGGGATCGGCACTGGTAGATGCGCATCTTTAAGCACTTATAACAATACAACGCATTTAGGTTCTATTAGTGTTTATGAGTATCCTTTCTTTACAAATGGAGCTGGTACGAACTATACTATTTGGCACGCTGGTAATATGGGTTCAGGTAGCGGATTGGATGCTGATTTACTAGATGGATTAAATAGCTCTTTCTTTTTTAGAACAAATGGAGGTGTAAAAGGGAATTTTAATGACGCATCTACTTTAGTAGACAATTCGACTTGTTATTGGACACCAACAACTGTTGGTAGTCCAAATGGTGCGTATGGAGTTTTAATGAGTGTTTCGGATAATATAGGATGGTATAATCAACTTGGCTTTGGAACTGATACTCGTATTTATTTTAGACAATCTATTAATAGTCCTACAAATTTTGGAGGTTGGAATACCTTAGCATTTACTACTGATAATGTTGCATCTGCTACAAAACTTGCTACAACTAGAAGTATTTGGGGGCAAAATTTTGATGGTAGTGGGAATGTTAGTGGTGCAATGACTGGGGTGAGCACAATTTCAGCTAGCGGAAATATCACAACAAGTGGAATTGTTTATACAAACGGAAAAGCTAACACTGGTGATCAAGATTTATCTAATTTATCTACTTATGATTATGTAGATAATACATTCTTGAAATTGGCTGGTGGAACAATGACAGGAACTCTTGATTTTTCAGTAGCAGGAAATAATGTTGCTAATTTTAAATCTAGCAGTTCTATTGGCGTTGTAACACTTGCTGGTAATGGTACTTATGGTACAAGATTAGATATAAAAAATGCAACAAATACAGCAAATGTAATACAACTTAATTTTGATGGTAGTGGTTATTTTGCGTCAAATGTTACTGCCGCTAATTATCTAAGAGCCGATGGTGCTACTGTTTGGCATTCAGGCAACGATGGTGCTGGTAGTGGATTAGATGCTGATTTACTAGATAATATGGATTCAACTTATTTTGACCATCGTTATTATATAGGATCACATCCTGATTATAGAAATATAGTCATATTACTTTTTGATATTAATGCGTGGAATCAGCATCGTATTAATGGAAGATTTTATTCAGAATCAGGTGGAGGTGGTCGTTATATATCCACCGATGTAGATATATGGTATTCACGATGGAACGTTGATACAAATTATGATAAAAGTATTAATATAGTTAATAAAAGTATTTTTGGTTCTTTGGATTTAGTTACTTGTGTATATAATGGGATTACTTATTTGGCTTTAAAATATGATGATAACGATCAGGCAAAATCTTGGCATTTCAGTGGAACTGGAACAGAATCTTTTACTATGGTGGAATACTATAATCGTCAAACTAGTACTGCTATTAATAGTGAGATATATAATAGCTTGACTGACGTAAATAGTTGGAATACTTATAGTATAAGACACGGAGCAAAATCATTTGCTTATACTGATTCAAACGTTGCTTCTGCTACTAAACTACAAACAGGTAGATATTTATTTGGTCAATATTTCGATGGAACAAGTGATGTAAATGGTGATTGCGTTATTAATCGTAATGGTGCAGATACAGGTATTAAAATTTATAATGATAGTGACACATATAGTTCTATTAGATTTAATGATACATCAGGTCTTTTTGCAACTATACACGCCTTTACACAATCAGCACATATATATAATGGAGAAAAATCAATTAACCTTGATGCAGCAGCAATAACATTTGGGTATTGGGACGATCCAACTTTATATATTAAAAGACCTGCTAAGAGAGTAGGTATTAATACAACTAATCCTCAATCAGCTTTAGATATAGCAAGCGGTTCTTTAACCTTGAGATCATTTGTTAGCCGTGACGCTAATACTGGTGAAGGTTTTGAAATTGGATATTCAAACGGTGGCGTATTGCAAGCTTATGATAGAACAGCATCTGCTTATAAACCGATTACTTACAATGCTTCACAGCATACATTTAATATTGGTAATGTATTAATCGGTACTGAAATTGATTCAGGTTATAAATTAGATGTTGCTGGCACATTAAGAACAACAGGTGCTGCTACTTTTAATTCTTTAGGAATCGCAAATACAAGTTCCACTTCGGGAAATGGCATATCTCTATATGGTGGAGCTAATTCTGGTAAACCAACATACGGACTATTTTTTGGAGGAACATCAACTTTTGGAACTCACGGAGGTGTTAGTGCAGATTGGGCAACATATTTTACTATGGATAATACTCCAGCTAGAGGTTGGATATTTAAAAGAGATACTGTAAACGTTGCTTCTATTAGTGCAGGAGGCAATGCTAACTTTAATGGCATTTTAAGAGTTGGTAGTTATATTTCTACTGGCGAAGCCGCCGATGATTCTTATGGGTGGATTAATGTTACAAGAAGCGCCTCGATTGAAAATGCATCTTATTTTTCAATGGTAAGAGCTGGAAGTTATGCGGTAGGATTTGGTATAGCGACTGATAATAGTATTATTATTGGAGGTGCTGCTAATGATAGAACTATTGTAGATACTTATTTAAAATTAAGTAGTCAGCACGTATCAACAACTAAGCCATTTAGTTCTAGTAATAGAATATTTACAGGCTATGACTCAGGCGTAGCAAATTCAATAAGTTGTTCAGGGTGGTTCAGAAGTGAAAGTACGACAGGGTGGTACAATGCAACTTATGGTGGTGGCATTTGGATGAATGGCAATACGTATGTAGAAGTATATGGTAATAAAGCTTTTAAAGTTACTTCAACGGCTAGTGATAGTATTAATACGGATGGGGGAATAGACGCATCCGGTTCAATAACCACCGATTCTGGATTTATAAATACTAGCTATCCAGCAGACGCAATATTATTAGCTGGTGGTGGTGCTACAGCTCAATCTGCTTTACCATTTAAAACTGGAACTCTTATAAACGCTGGAACTGTATATTTAACTAATCCATCTCCATCTGCATCGACTGGATTGGTAATAAATTCATTTGCAATAGGTCCATATGAGTCGCAAGATGGAATTGACTATGATATAACATTTAATGTTAACTCAGGATATTCAAGTTTTGATGAAACAGCTTTAAAGAATGGGAAATATGTTATAAGTATAACATCGTTAGCTACTGGCCAAAATAGTTATTTACCTAACGTCCCTAATATATCTTATATTAACACTAATAATTTTACTGTTACAGCATATTACAACGGACCATATATTGTTAATATATTATATAGAGTTTAATTAAAATTTTATTATTATTGATATTTTTTATATCTTTGCAAAAAATAGATTTGATTTTTATATTTAAATATTATGATTATGAATTTGAACGATGTTTTAATGAGACAAAGCTTTTTTGTTAATTTAGCTTTAAAAAATGGGAGTAAAGAACTTAGTAAAGAGCTAAAATTTAAGATTATAAACAATAGGACCAAGTTGAATAAATACAGAAAAGAGTTTGAAGAATTTATTCAGGAGTCTATTGAAGAGTTTAAGACTGATGAATACAAAGAGTTATCAGCTAAAGAAGGTAAGACCGAGAAAGAATCGGAAGAATTAAAAGGTATGACAAATAAACTTCAAAGCGAAGTAGATGGATTTATAAACAAAGTGTTATCTGAAGAGAAAGATTTTGAATTAAAGTTTACAGATGAAGAATTGAGTGAATTAATTGATGTTAACTCCGGGATTGATGCTTCAGTAAATGGAGTTAAACTTAAATCAGAAGACTTTTTGGAACAGGTATATATAATGTTTTCTTAATATTAGATTATAAAATAGTTGTATGTCAAAATATATATGTTATTCATTGGTGGTTCTTGGATAAACATAAATTCAGATAGCTTTGGTGGTTCTAGCTATTCTTCTATTTATAGAAAAAATACTTTTTAAATATACAAGAATGAACTGTTTTGATGAATTTGCTATTAAACTACAATTATATAGCCCGATTCTTTTTAATGGTATTTAATAATATAATAAACTTTAAATAACATGAAAAAGGAAAATGTGATAGGGTGGATTTTAACTGTTTTAATTTCTATAGCTGGCGCATGGTATGCTATAGATTCACGTGTTTACTCTGTTGAAAAGAAAATTGAATTACTGCAAATGCAGATAGATAATTCGAATAAAGTTCTTGACAAACAGCAAAGGGACATGGAGGATGTTAAAGATATGTTCAATAGAATCGATAAAAATATTGTAGAAATTAGAGGTGTGTTAAACACAAAAGCCGATAAAAGTTATCGGTAATAAAAAAAAAAGGGAGCACAATCGTGTTCCCTTTTTCTGTTTAATGTTTAAAAGACTTTGCGTTCTTAGCAAAAGATCCACACTTAGGTCTTTTTATGAATACACCACTGTTTGCAGGCTTTTTAATTAAAAGATTTAGATTTAATGCCATAATAACTTAGTTTGATTTGTTTTGTTGTTAAAATTGTGTTATTTTTGCAGCAAATATAATTAAAAAATAATTAATATGAATATGAACAATGAATTGTCTTATGATAAAATAAATGGAGATGTTTATTTTATAGAAGAATCTCATAAGTATGGGAACGTGAAATATCCAAATATAGAATACTTATCTGTTACAACTGCTATAGGAAAATATCATGAGAAGTTTGATGATGACTTTTGGTCTTCTTATAAGGCTATAGAAAAAATATTTGGAATAAAAACCTTTAAAAACAGTGGAATAAGAAAAACTCTATTAAACACTAAAAAATGGAAAGATGATTATTTGGATTTAGTTGATATAGACAAGAATCTATTCTTTGATATAAAAAGAGGAATACTATTAGAATATGAAACAAATAGAAGAGAGTCTTGTGAGATAGGTACTGCTTATCATTTAAAACGTGAGTTGGAATTTTATAATAAACCAACCATTAAAATACCTAATCTAATAGGTGACGAGACCGAATTCCAATGTGAAAAACATAATTGGGATTTATCAAGAGAAAATGCTATATTGCCAGAGTATTTAGTTTATTATCATTCTGATGATGGGTTGCTAAATATTGCAGGCCAAGTAGATTTGCTTATTAAAAAAGGCAATGAGATATCAATATATGATTATAAAAGTAATAAAAACGGTATTGATAAGAAAGCTTATTTTAATAAGTCGACTAATAGAACTAAAAGGATGTTTTATCCTTTGACTCACATAGATGATACCACATATAATCACTATGAATTACAGCTTTCTTTTTACGCTTGGATGTTAAAAAAGGTTAATCCTAATTTTGAAATAAAACAATTAGTGTTATTACATAACCCAAGAGGAGAAGGTGAAGAAACTAGATTCGATTTGGTTTATAGAGAAAAAGAAATCGAAGCTTTAGTTCATGATTTATGGAAACAAAAATATTTAGATAAACAAAAAAATGTTATTATGATGTAAAATGTAAATGTATATGATTAATGAAAATGTATTATTTGGTTTAAATGCCAAAAAAGAGATTAAGATTGGTATTGATATTGTATCAGATGCCGTTAAAAGCACTTTAGGGCCTCAAGGTAAGAACGTTATTATAGATAAATATAATGGGTCTCCCCATATCACTAAAGACGGTGTAACGGTCGCTAAAGAGATTATATTAAAAGAAAAGTACCAATCTATGGGAGCTAGACTTATACAGGATGTAGCTGATAAAACCTGTCAAGAAGTCGGAGACGCTACAACTACATCAGTTGTTTTAGCTCAAGCTATTATAAAAGAGGGGTTGAATGTTTTGCAGAATGGATCTGTTAATCCAACTGATCTAAGAAAAGGGATAGAAAAAGCGTCTCAAATAGTAACCGATTTTATATCTAAATCGTCTATCAGTTTAGATGATGATATTAAAATGGTAAAAGACGTAGCCACTATTTCTGCTAATAATGATGAATATCTTGGTGATATTATTAGCAATGCTATTTCAATGGTTGGTAAATATGGAGCAGTTAGAGTAGAGTCTTCTAATAATAATGAGACTTATTTAAAAACTGTTGAAGGTTTCAATATTAAAGAGCGAGGATATTTATCTCCTTATTTTATAACAAATGACGCTACTCAGGAATGCATCCTAGAAGGAGTTGTTATTTATATCACTGACGATAAAATAGAAAAGTCTATTGATGCTATTTCTATATTAAACAACTTCGCTGCATTAATGAAAAACAACAAGAATATTAAATCATTATTAGTTATTGCTGAAGATGTAACTGGAGAAGCGTTTTCTACATTTGTCATTAACAAAGTACAGGGTGATCTTAACTTATGTGTTATAAAAGGTCCCGAATTTGGACAGAATAGGAAAGACTCCATGGAAGATATCGCTATTCTTACCAATGGAGGCGTTGATAGTATTATAAAGAAAGAAGGCAAATTTGGTTATGCTGAAAAGGTTATTGTCGGTAAGGATTCGACAATTGTATATTGTAAAAACCAAAACGATAGAGTTTTGCAACGGATTAATATTCTTAAAAGTTTAATTTCCGCTTCAAAGAATGAGTTTGATAGCAATCTATTAAAGGAAAGATTATCTCGTTTCTCTGATGGAGTGGCTACTATATATGTTGGGGCTAAAACGGAGATAGAGCTTAAAGAAAAAATGGATAGAATTGATGATGCCTTGTGTGCTACTCGTGCAGCATTAGAGGATGGAGTCGTTCCTGGCGGAGGCGTTGTGTTCTTAAAAGCTAAAGTGGAACTGTTAAAGAATAAGACTTTATTCTCTGATAACGAAAAAGCCGGATGGAATGTTATAAATGAAGCTTTACAAGCTCCTATTAGTCAACTTCTAATTAATGCTGATTTACCGGCTACTGAGATTGTAGAGGAAATACTTTCAAAAAGAACGCTTAATTATGGGTATAATGCCAAGAGTGGCAGATATGGAAATTTAATAAAGTTTGGAGTAATTGATCCTGCTAAGTCATTGAAGGTTTCATTCCAAAATGCAGTATCTATTTCTACTTTATTTTTAACTACCGAATGCGCTATAAGCTGTGTTTAATATTATTAAAGGTCATATAAATGAAGTCTTAAAAAAAGAACAAGATTTATATTTATATAGAATAGGAATATGTAAAGAGTGTCCATTGTATACAAACACAAAAATAGGACATTTATGTGACAAAGCTAAGTATATCAATAAAGATGATAAAATAATCCACGGTTGTGGATGTAGATTAGATGCTAAAGCAAGATTGTTTGATGAGAAATGTATATTAAATAAATGGTAATGATTATGAAAAATTTAGTAAAAGGTAAAAAGGTTACTCCATTGTATAACCACGTAGTAGTAAGAGATTTGAATGATAGCTCTAGATATTTTCCAGTTAAAAATGAAGCTGGTATCATAAGAGCTAATGGATCATCTTTTGATGATGGAATTGAAGAGTACAATGTAGCTTCTAGTATAATGGGAATTGGAGAGGTTATTGCGGTTGGGCCAGAAGTTAAAATGGTTAAACCCGGAGATGAGGTTATGTATGATATCCGATCTATGTTGCCAATGCCAATTAAATTTGATGAAGATGAAGAACTTATGCCAAGGGTAAGACATATTAGTGAACAGAATATTAAATGTATATTTATTGATGAATAACTATGGAAGATAAGAAGTTTTTTTCGCCTGGAGACATTGTTATGTTGAACAAGAGTCTTTCTAATCAACCTTTGCGAATGATGATTATAGGTAAAGAGGTTGATAGTTGTGGCATGCTTCTTGGCTTTAGATGTTTATTTTTTGATTATACAGGCGCACCTCACGAGTGCGTCTTTAATACGAAAGACTTAATACTGGAGGATATAGAATATGCTAAATAAATACTTCGTTTACGAAGATTTTAAAATTGATCTAAATAGACCAGAGCTCCTTCTAGTGAAGGAGTTCGAGTCTTTAATGGATATTAAATATAATAAATGTGATGAAGATAAGACTGGAAAGTTAAGATTGAAAGCGTTTAATATATTCAAATATCTTTTTTTGTTTCATGACAGTAGCTCACCTTATTCGGATGAACCGAGAGAGAAGAGAATGGAATATTCTCTTGCTGATGCAGGTTTAACGAATAAGATATTGTTAGACCCTATTTTTAAAGCTGCTGAACAGAAATATGAACAACTCACAAAAACTAGATTAATGAAAACTCTTGAAGCTGCACAAGTTGCAGTGGATAAGTTTTCTATGTATTTTCATATGGTTGATTATACTGAAATAGATCCTGAGACTGGTAAAGCTAGATATAATATTAAAGACGGCATAGCTGCTGTTTCAAACTTAGACAAATTAGTATCTGGACTTAATAAATTAGAAGAACAAGTAAAGAAAGAATCTGAAGGCGAAAGCGGAATACGCGGAGACGCTGAAAGAGGATTAATGGATTAATATTATGAATGAATTTAAAGATTGGGACGTAAAGATTGATGATCAGATAGACTTTTTTGACCCTAGTCTATCTTATGAATTAACTGGGTATAGACCAATAACAGAAACGGAAGGATTAGACTTTGACCCTTCATGGTTTATGGAGGTTGTTGATTATAAAAATAAAAAAGGAGTACATTGTCCTAACCCTCCTGGCTCTTATGCTTTTAAAAACTTTTGGCTTGGAGAATATGATAAATGCAAAAATGGCTATAGCGTTAACGGTTATAGGATAACAGGCCATCATTATTTCTTTTTAAACTTTTATAAGCTTCTTAATGCGAATAATGTTGGCAAAGCAGGTTCTGGCCGTGAATATAGCAATCCTAATTTTTGGGCTAAACACTATGAGTATTTTCATTATTTAGAAATGTGCGAATTGTTAGAAAAAGATGCTTGCGCTCTGAAAAGTCGTGGAGTCGGTTTTTCGGAGATTGGAGCTAGCATAGGGGCCTGCACATACTCAGTTGTGCAAAACTCAAAAACAATGTATATTGCCTCTGCTGAGAATTACTTATTGAAAAATGGTGTATTACAGAAAGTATGGGATTGCCTTGAAACTCTTAACCAAGAAACAGAAGGAGGCTTAAGGCATTTGACGCAAAAGAAAAAAGAGCCAATGTGGAGAAGAGCTTCTGTGCTAGATAAACAAGGTCAGGAGTCTGGATGGATGTCTGAGGTATTTGGACAGGTTGTAGACAATTCAAGAAAATTAAGAGGTGTTCGTTTGGAATATTTACTATTCGAAGAATCAGGTTCTTTTAATGGATTAGTCACTGTGTATAATAAATCTGAAGCGCTAGTAAATTTGCTTGGGAAAAAGATCGGAACAAGAATACTCTGGGGAACCGGTGAATAACATTTTCTCCACCTGTTTGTTTTTTTTTATAATATTTTTTGTATATTTGCATCTTAATATTAAATGCGTAATAAAATGGAAAATGTACAAAAACTGGAGATGGCTTTAATTGCGGCTGAAGAATATATAAATTCTAAAAAAGGAAGCATTAGTCTTACTCAATTGCAAAACAAATATGGTGTTAGAAGACAAGTTATTTCTAAAATTTTAAAAAATAAAGGAATTGAAGTTATAAATTATCAAAATCTGTCAAGAATAAATGAAAATATTTTTGACAATATTGATACAGAAGAAAAAGCCTATTGGCTTGGATTCATATATGCGGATGGATGTATATCCAATAATGGATATCGCTTTGAAGTTAGGTTGTCAAAAAAAGATGAAGATCATTTAATGAAATTGACTAGTTTTTTTAATGATGAAGGCAATTATAGATATGCAGAATCAAATGGGCATCAAGCTGTTCATTATTCTGTAAGAAATAAGCATTTGTGGGAAACATTAAATAATTATGGATGTACCCCAAGAAAGTCATTAACTGTCGTATTCCCTGATGAATCTATATTCTCAAGAAAAGAATTTATAAAAGACTTTATTCGAGGATATTGCGATGGGGATGGTTCATTAGGTGTTTATTTAGTTAAAAATAAAAATAGGATGCTAGAGCATTTAAGCTTTTGTGGTTCTGAAATGTTTTTAAACAAAATGGATGAATATCTTCCACGTCATTCTTCTGTATATGAAAAGAAAGACAATAAAATACATGTGATAAAATATTCAGCTTTTAAGGCAAGACTAAACGCTAGATTTATATACGAAAATTCCAATATTTACATGAATAGGAAATATAATGTTTTTGAAAATTTTTGCCGTCTTGAATTGGAAAATTCAAGATTACGACAGAGCAAAAACGGTGAAAGCTGAGATGCTGATACCGTGCTAAATCTTTCTATTTCGAAAGGAGAAAGATCAGTGTAACGCATAGATGCTGAATAAATATAATGCATCCACGAGTGCTCTGCACCCAGGACGGGTGAAAATATATGCTGAACTTATATGAATTCAAATATAAGAACATATGGATAAAAAGCCATATGGGTAACACAATTGGGAGACTCGGGACCGGCCTTGGCGGGTCTTGAAAAAATATTTTTAAATCCTCAAAACTTTAACATACTCCCTTATTATCATAATCATTTTGAGAATGGAGAGTATAGATTAACTGGATTTTTTATTCCTGCTTATAGCTGTCTACCTCCTTTAATGGATAGTAGAGGCGTTACTAATCAGGAAAAAGCTAAAGAGCATTATAATAAGATTAGAGCTCAAAAAGTAAGCACACCACAAAACTGGCTAGAATATTGTTCTGAGTTTTGTTTTTATCCGGAAGAGGCATTGTCTAAACAAGGAGAGAATCAATTTGATCAGGTAAAAATAACAGAACAGATAACAGAAGTTAAGATATTAAAAAATACACCAAAAACGTTAAAGGTAGGGAAACTGACATGGAATTATAAAGATAATTCTGAAGAGATAATCGGAGTTACATTTAGACCTGATCCTAGTGGTAATATCATTGTATTAGAGGAGCCATTAACAGATGACATAGGAAAACCTTTTGAAGGGTTGTATGTCGGAGGAATCGACTCTATTGACCACGCAGAAGGAGACTCCGTTGTAGGTTCTGATGGTTCTAAATTTGCTATAACAATTAAGAAAAGGACATTTGGTAATGAAGGCAACAAGTATGTTTGTATGTATATAGAAAGACCAAAGGATGTAAGAACAGCGTACGAAAATGCAGCTAAAATATTATGGTGGTATGGATGTAAAGCAAACTTAGAAGATACTAAGATCGGATTTAGAATGTATTTACAAGAGCGAAAATTACTTTATAAAATGTTAATGAAAAGACCTGTTTCAGCTCAATCATCTATCAAGCGTTCTTCTACATTATGGGGTACTCCAGGGTCTGAGAAGATGATACAACACGGATTAGATCTCGTTGCTCAATATGTTGATGACTTTTATTTTAATATATGGTTTATAGATATGTTAGAGCAATTACAAAAGTTTTCATATGAAGCAAAAGGTCGATTTGATATTATATTGGCTATGGTTTATACGGAAATAGCAGATGAAGATATGATGGGAATTGTAGTTAAAAAAGATAATCCGATGCAATCAGACTGGGAAGAGTATGGCGAGATTGGTTGGTTTACAGATAGTAGAGGTTATAAATATTTTGGCTACGAAAAGCAATATGACAATTACTCAAGCGAACGAAATCCGAGAATTCATTCTAACATATTTTAGAAATATAGAAGAAGAAGAATATATAGGTAAGATGGAACTAGATGAAGTTAATGGGGTTTACATGATTTCATTGGCTCAAGGAAACCCAGACAGACCTGTGAAAATGTTTATAGAGGCTGAAACGATGGGAGAATTATATATAAAAATAGAATCGGAATTAAGAAGTCGAGTATTCCCTCGTGTAAGATATGGTACATTATATAAATACAAATAAATAGAATGGAAGATAATACGACCAATATATTTGCAGAACTGATTCCTGAAAAAAATAAAGAAGACGAAAAATATATTCAGAGAAAGGCTGACCAGATAATATCTGCATTAGTATACGATAAAGATCATTTAAGAAAAGCTTACAACTATTACAATGGAGTAATGGATAAAGATCAATATCGCTATATAGAAGAAAACTACGGAATTGGGTCTCCAACATCTGTTCAGTTTATTCCTTTGATAAGAAGACACGTAGATGCTCTTGTTGGTAGGCATTTGCAAACAAAGGTAAAACCAAAAGTAACCTGCAAAGATTCAAAAACTCTCACTAATATATTTAGAGAGAAGCAATTAAAAATAAATGAAGAAGTTCATAAAAGATATATGGATCAGTTAAATAATAACTTGATGTATGCTTTTATGGATGAATCAGAAAAGAAATCAAAACAGCCTCCTGTAGATAAAGCCACTGAGCTTGAAATACAAAAGCTTCGAGACGATATAGATAAAAATTTTATATCAGAATATGAGTTGTCAGTACAGAATGTACTTACTTTTATAGATCAAAATAAGCATGTTGATTTATATAACAAGAAAAAGATCTTATATCTTGATTTGTTAATCGCTGGACAATGTTATTACCGAACAACTCTTAAAAGAAAAGGAGAGACTCCGGAGATAGAGATATTAAATCCAATGGATGTTTTTTATGAAAAGAATGCGAATTCTCCATATGTAAAAAATTCTACGAGAGCTGTTGTCAGAAAGTACATGAACAAACAGCAGATTATTACGAAATATGGTCATTTATTATCAAAAGAAGAACTGGAGAAACTGGATTCAAGACTTGAAACTACTACTGATTATAATAGCAATATTGTATATGTAAGAACAAGTGAAGGTTCTCTTGTATCTAATTTAGGCGTTACAACTGTTGATTCGCTACAAGATTCTGACAAGACAAATCTGTTTAACAACTATTACGCAGTTTATGAAGTCGAGTGGATTTCTAATAATAAGTATAAAAATGATAAGGGAGAGGACTGTTTTAGAGCTGATAGATACGAAGCGGTTAGAATAGGTAATGATATTTATATAGAGCTTGGTAAATCAGAAAACACTATTAGAAGTGCAGAACATCCTGATGAATGTTGTTTATCTATTAACGGTATAGCTTATTCCGATAGAAATGGAGCTCCATATTCTTTAGTATTAGCTACAGCAAGTTTGCAGGATAAATATAACTTATTATTTTATTATAGAGATGCTTTGATCGCAAGCTCAGGTATTAGAGGAGACTTTTTGGATGTATCTAGGCTTCCTGAATGGCTTGGTAAAACTCCACAAGAAAGGATATTAAAATATCATGCTTATAAAAAGAAAGTTGGAATAGCTTTAATAGACACGAATCAGCCAGGAGATGGTCAGCTAAATACTATATATCATGGATATGATGATACTGTAGATGGAAACGCTATTAATGCAATACAACAAGCAATATCTCAAATAGAGGATACTTGTTCATCTATAACGGGAGTGTATAGGGAACAGCTTGGTGGGATCGAACAGAGAGATGCTGTTACAAATGTGCAAGTTGGAATTAATCAATCTACTATAGTCACAAAGCAGTATCATCAAATGATGGACAATATTACAACTGAGATCTTAATTGATATGGTTAACATGTGTAAGATTGCTTATTCTGAGGGAATGATTGGATCTGTGATACTTGGTGATAAACTTCAAAAAGTATTTTCTATTGATCCGTTATATTTTTCATTTACTGATTATGATATACATATAGCTGATAGCGGAGACATTATACAGCAAATGACAGAGATAAAGCAAATATCATATGAGTTAATAAAATCTGGACAAGTTGATATAGATGTTGTGTTTGAAGCTATTACCGCTGAAAGTTTAGGCGAAATGAAATCTGATATATTAAAAGCTTATAAAAAGCGTAGAGAAGAGAATAATCAATTGGAACAAGCTACTCAAGCTGTTCAACAATATGAAAATCAGATTAAGCAATTGCAGGATGAACTTAATAAAACTAAAAACGATTTCGATCAATATAAAGCTAAAGAGATAGAGCTTAAAGCTACAAAGATTCAACGTGATTATGAAATCGCAAAAGAAGCAAATGCTATTAAAAACACGACAGATTCTAAAAAGATGGAGAATGACGCCAAGAAAGTAGAGCTTGAAATGGCTCAACTGTTTGACCAAAATCCTTATAACAATAAAATAAAAGACTAATGAATACACCTAAATATATTATTATACATTGTTCTGCGACTAAGGTTACTTCTAATTTTACAGTAGAACAGATTATCGATATGCATAAACAGCGAGGATTTAACACCATTGGATATCATTATTATATAACTAAAGACGGAGTTATTCATAAAGGAAGAGATGAATCTATCAATGGAGCGCACTGTTTAGGGTATAATTCAAAATCTATAGGCGTTTGTTACGAGGGTGGGCTTGATAAAAACGGAAAGGCAAAAGATACTAGAACTGACGCGCAAAAAGAATCTCTCATTAGTTTGATTAAGCAATTAAAAGGTAAATATAAAATAGATAAAGTAATGGGACATAGAGATACTTCGCCTGATAAAGACGGTGACGGTATTGTAGAACCTCATGAATGGATAAAGCAATGTCCTTGTTTTAATGCTATAGATGAATATAAAACTATTTAGATATGTCAACAATAAACATAGAATCAGGAGGCAAATCAATCCCTATCGCAAAGGTAGGGATTATTGACTCCCAAGAAAAGATATTATTAGGTAGCCTTGAAAGAGATTTAGTATTGCAAACATTAGGCAATATATCAATTCAAGCTGGTAATATGTTCTATAAGCTATCATTTGATAGTTCTGGGAATATTTCTACTTCTAACAATAATATGGTAGAGTTACAGAGTCTTGATAATTTCTCTATATCGTCTTATGATAATGGCACTTTTATATTTGATTTATCAACTGAATCATTGTATTTAGTATATAGCAAAGACCTAATCCCTATTGCAGGAGTCAGTGCATCTGACTATATTTATTTATCATTTATAAATGAACAGACATTAACAGGCGAACAAAAACAAAGACTTGTATTAAATTCAGGTGCTTATGTTAAGTCATTAAACGATGTCGCCTATTTTTCTCGTGCTGATGTTTATGAGAATCAGATCATATTTGTAGAAGACGAAAAACAGCATTATATATTAACCGATATAAACAATCCAAACGGTAAGTCCGCTTGGACTACATTTTATATAGGAATGAATGGAGGTATAATATATAATGGTCTTGAAATACAAAATACAAATAGAGAGAATCTATTGCATTTAAATGGAGTAGATGATTTTACCCCAGGACGATTTAATGGGTTAAAAATAGGAAATTCTGAAAAAAGCGTAAAGCTATCTGTCAATACGAAAAATCAAACAGTAATAGATTCTAATACAGAATCATTAATTATAAAAACTGCTAAAGCCGATATATTATATTATCACGATGGAAATCTTGGTATATATGGAGAGCCAGCAACATCAGATAAATACAAAATAGCCATTAATGGTACAACCAAGTTCAGTGATTCAGTATTTTTAGAAAGACGATTAACGTCGACTGACTTTATAACTACTAATATAACTCATTGGGATGGCGGGCAAGGATTTGGGTTGATAAAGACTGTTAATAATAAGTGGTTCTTTGAATGCGATGATATGGTAGTTAGAGGATCGTTAGTTGCCAATAAATTAAAACTTAAGGAATTAGAAGTTGAAAGGGCTTACGCTACAGGCGGGCATATGCTTATAACAGATGGTGCGGATGTAGATGCTGTTTATTATAGGTTGCCAACTGCTGAAGAATTGGAAACTGCTAATATTGCTAATAATGGCAATTACGGGACTTTGGATGCTAATACCTATTATTACTTTATAACATTTAAAGACTCCACAGAGAAAGACGATAGTAATGCTTATGTAGCTTTAGATACAACACCAAATGCTACGACTTCAACATCTGGAGAAGGATCTAGTATAGAAGAGGATACATTAGATGCAGAAAACTATTGTCCATTTATCAATGGAGATGTACTTCTTTGTCAAACAGCGTCTGGCAAATCGGCTAAAAAATACTATTGTTTAGTAACTTATTCTACTAATAAATACGCTGTTGTTAAAGCTAATGATTTTAGAAATAACATTATATATCAATATAATGAACTCGGTGAAATCGTAAATGTTGATACAAGATTTTTGGTTGAATCAGGAGATACATTAATAAGAGTTACTAATATATTATATAAGAATGGTATTTATGAATATAAAAATAGGCGCAGATTCATAGATATAGACGGTACTAGAAATCAAATAACGATGTATGATAATTTAGGTGATCCAAATCTGTTTACTAGTACACCTACAGAATTTAATACATACGATGATATAAATATAATTACCGGCATAGGTCCCAATGGAGCTTTGAGGCTAAGAATGGGCGAATTATCCGATTTAAACATACCCGGTTTAACAGGTTATGGGTTATATGGAGATAATGTCTATTTGAAAGGTAGGCTAATAGTAAAAACTGATGATTATGAAGAGATCGTAGGAGCTAATAGAGGGTCTTGGGTTTTTGGTAATCTAAATAAATATTATATTAATGATTTAGTCACTTATAATGGATCTGTTTATAGATGCATTGTAGAACATCAAAATACGATTTCATCTAGCTCAATACCTGGCGTTTCTGATTTTTGGGAGATATGGGTTCAAAAAGGAACAGACGGTACTCCTGGGTCTAACTTTAGTTACGTTGATATTGTTGGAGATCAAGTATTTATATACAATTCAGGTTCTGGGACATATGATAAAACTGTGATTCCATTGACTTGTACGGCTTTTAATGTCGATTACGATAGCTTAATTAATATAAAATTTGAATGGGTTATATCAGGAGCTGTAATATACTCTCATACTTATTTAAAATCAGAAGTTACAGCAGGTTCTATTTCTGATTCTAAAAATATATATGTTACTGGTATAAACGAAGGAATGGATTGGTCTAGCTTGTGGAATGGAGATTCGTCTTTAACGGTTTCTTGTAGGGTTTATATAAATGATTCAACGGATTATAATTCAGATGTGTTTTCTGTTTACAAAGTTCAAAATGGTGCAGACGGAGAAACTCCATTGACTGGTTATATCACAAATGACGCTATATCTTTGAGCGCTGATACTAACAATAATGTTATTAGCTATTCTTATGCGAATGGATATTTCAAAGTATTTTATGGATTAACTGATGTAACTAGTGGTTGTACGTTTTCGTCTACATCTATAAATTGCACAGGGTCTATTAATACGTCTGGATATTATAATGTAACGGATATGACTCAAGCTGCTACTATTGCTACATTAACATTAACAGCGACGTACAACGGAACTACTATTACAAAAGAATTTTCATTGTCTAAGTCAAGAACAGGATCTTCTGCTATTTTATATGAGGTTAAACCAAGTGTTTATACTGTGACCAAAAGTATAACAAATACTTTTACTCCTACGAGCGTTGTTTTCTCATTCTATAAAACAGAAGGATCTTCTACCGTTTCTTATTCAGGATATTATAGAACTTATTCGTCAACAGATGGGACCGTATATAGCTTGATAACAAGTTCAAGTGGCACTTCGGCGTCTGTAACGCCTAATTCTACTTATAGATCATTTAAATGTGAATTATATACAGACTCGAGTTATACAACAAAGGTTGATGAACAGTCGGTTTTAGTGGTTAGCGATGGAGCAACTGGATTAAACTCTGTAAATGGAGTATTGACAAATGATGCTGTTACGGTTTTTGCGGCAACTGATGGAACCGTGTCAGACTTTTCATATGCTGCTGGGACTTTTAAAATGTATTATGGGACTACAGATGTAACGGCTTCTTCTACTTTTAGTTCTACTGCGACTAATTGTACTGGATCGATTGCGTCTAATGGAGTCTATTCTATTACGGCATTCCCTGCTGCTAATAACAATGGATATCTAAATTTAACTGGAACATATAATGGAGTTTCTATTACACGAATATTTTCTATATCAAAATCAAAAACTGGATCGACTGGAGCAGATGCTGTTATATATGAAATACAATCAAGTACTTCTACAATAGCTAAAAATATAAGCAATGTATTTTCTCCTACATCAGTAACTTTTACATTTTATAGAAGATATGGTTCAGGAAATAGGTCTTTATTTACGGGATATTATAAAACGTTTTATTCTACTGATGGGGTTAATTACACCCAGATATCTTCAACATCTGGTTCCTCTGTGTCTGTAACACCTGGAACATCGTATAGATCAATTAAGTGCGATCTTTACTCTGATTCTGGTTACGTAAATCTTGTAGATTCTCAAACCTGTTTAATTGTTTCTGATGGAAATACTGGGGCTGCTGGCCAAGATGCATTCACTGTAATATTAAGCAATGAGGCTATGACTGTGCCGGCTATGTATTCCGGTGCTTTCCCTGCAAATATATTCTCTGATTATGACTACAGTTCTAATGTTGTAGTATATAGAGGGTCTACCAAATTAAATTATGCAGCCACATCAGGATATAGCTATACAGTTGGTTTATTGACTGGTTCTAGGTTTAGTACAACCATTTCAACATCAGGCACAGAATGTAAAATTAGAATAAACAATATTACTCAAGATTTATCTGGTGGATTATATATCCCAGATTATATGGTTGCTAATTTTTACGTTTCCATATTATATAATAACGTAGCTACTGGCACTGCTTTCACTAAAACAATAGCTGTTTCCAAAGCAAAACAAGGTCCATTGTTGGATTGGATAAAAGAATGGGATAGCAATTCAACTTTAGTAGGTTCTCAATATGTTATATCTCCTAAGATATTTGCTGGTACAAATAATGGCGGATCTCCTACTGGTGTTATAGTTGGTAGAAATGCATTTAATTTAACAGAGATTGGAGTTGCTGGATATTATAATGGAAATAATACGTTCTATTTAAGCGCTCTAGACGGATCTTTTAAATTCGGACAAGGCAATAGTTCTATTGTTTATAATCCTTCAGCTAATACTGTTACGTTTGGCTCTAACGTATCTTTGAATTGGACTAATTATACAGATACTGCTGTTAATAATGTCCAAGTTGGCGGGAAAAATATAATAAGAAATTCCTTTAATTGGCAGGATTTTAGCTACTGGGAAGGCAATGGGTCCACGATGTCTATAGTCGGTATAGATGGCTCTAATTGCATGAGATTGACAGGTGTTTATGGTGTCGGTCAATATATTGGCAAGCAATTAAAACCAAATACATATTACACCTTTAGCGCATATGCAAGATCTTCTGTTGATCTACCAGGTGGAGCTGATCAACAGTTGCATATCCAGATATGGAGAGTTGAAGATACTGGAAATGTACACCAAGATAGCGCCGTTAATTCAGATACCAATTTCTCTGCTAATGTATGGAAAAAAGCTTGGTATACATTTAAAACTCCTGCTAGTTCGGAATTGTGTTATTGTCGACTATATTTTTATCCATTATCATCTGGTACATTTGATGTTAGATATTGCCAATTAGAAGAAGGTAATAAACCTACAGATTGGTCTCCATGTCCTGATGACGTATCTAATTCCATTCTTATAGCAAAAAATGCTGCTGATGCTGCTCAGATTGATGCTGATCAAGCGCAATATGATGCCAATATAGCTAATGGCAAGCTAAGTGATTTGGCAAATGACAATAAGCTTACTGCTGTCGAAAAACAACAGACTAAGACAGAATGGGATATAATCGCGTCTGAGTATAGTAAAATAACTAGTCAAGCATCTACCTATGGAGTTGATTATAGTTCTTATACGAACGCTTATAATGCGCTGTCTTCTTACATAACTCCTTTATTAGGCGATTTAACAACTACATCTGATATAGCGGGATCTACCTTCAGATCAAATTTTAAATCTTATTACGACGCTCGAACTGATCTTTTAAATGTTATTGCTATAAAAGCAAAGACATTAGCTGGTAATGCTCAAGACGCTGCGGATAACGCTCAAACTTCTGCGAATAATGCAAACTCGTTATTATCAGATATGTCAAATGACGGAAAGCTGACTTCTGTTGAAAAGCAACAAATCAAATTAGAATGGGATGGAATTAATGCTGAATATCAAAAGAATGCAAATCAAGCATATGCATTTGGACAAGATTATACAGCTTATTACAATGCCTATAACGGGTTAAATGGATATTTGAGTCCATTATTAAGCAATTTAGCTTCAACATCAGATATCAATGGTACAACTTTTAGAAGTTATTTTAGTTCTTATTATGCCGCTAGAACTGATTTATTAAATGCTATTTCAATTGCGGCAAAATCTCAAGCTATTAGTACAGCTTCGGATGACGCTACTGATAAGTCTAATACAGCTTATACTAATGCTAAAAATTATGTAGATGCTAATTATGTAAACAATACGACATATTCTAACGGAATTGCTGGGGCTGTTAATAAAGCAGACGACGCTAGGGAGACTGCATTAGCAATGGCTTTTGGCAGAATGGTATATAGAGATCCAATGTTTATAGATGGGTTAAATGGATTAAGTGTTTATAATAATAATGGTGGTAGCGCCGTGACGTTAACGAGAATAGGGAGCTTATCAGGATGCCCTAACCCATATGGATATGCAGTTCAAATACATTACGATGGCGGGTCTGTTAGCCCTGGTCTTGGAGGTTTCACATTCCAAACCCAATCAAGAGCTGGCGCTATTTTTATTACTAGATTTATAGCGAAAATACCGGTTGGATATTCTTTGGTATTTGCTTCAAATCCATTTGGAGATGGTGGCTCTTCTAAATGGTTGTCAAATAGTGTTGGAACTGGAGTTTGGACTGAATATGCATACAAAGTAACTTGTGGTTCTAGCGGTACGTTTTCATCTACAAATTTCTTTTACCTAAATGGTTCAGGAGCTGTAACTTGGTATTTGGCTTATGCAACTGTATTTGATATAACAGCAGGAGAAAAATATACAACAACTATAGATGAGAATGGAATTTATACTGGTACATTAACAGCTTTACAAGTTAATGCTGTAGCTATTAACGCTAATTCTATTACCACTGGAACACTGAGCGCTGATAGAATAGCCGCCAATTCATTAACTGCCAATCACATTCAAACTAATACAATTACAACATTAGGGAATGTTACTGCTGGATCATTTAATCTTGGTAATGGCAAGTTTATTGTTGATTCTAATGGCAATTTGACTTCTACTAGTGGATTGATTGGAGGATGGAAAATAGATTCGAATAAAATAAAATATGAAGTATATGACGGCGAAGGAGTTTTGTCAAATTATATACATCTAGATTCCTCTTTAGGTAAAATAGAACTATTTAGTGATCAATATTATGATCCTAATGGATCAGTTTATAATAATTCAAATGCTAAAATCACATTAACTTCATATGATGGATCTTTACAAATTATAGATCCATCAACTTCAAACCAAGTCAATATGAGTCCAGCGGGGATGTATGTTAATGGGGTTGGATCATCTTATATATCAGCTTCTACTGGTTTTGACTGGAGATGTTCTATTGGCGGAATGGGGTTTGTTTCTACCGTAAGGAATTCATCTGATATGAATAGAACTATACGTTCTGCTATATCTGGGAAAATATCAAATTCTTCATATGACCCATGTCCTTCTTTTGGTGGGCATTTTGAAAGATTAAGAGTTGATGGGTTAAATTTGAATACAAAATATCAAACATCATCTGGATTGTATGTTTCTGAAATAGATACGTTCATACAGTGTACTTCTGGTGATATATTGGTAAATTACTTACCAAATACGAGAATAGTTGGTACAACTATTTTAATGAAATGCAATGGTTCTGGCGCTTTAAGGACTTATGTATATCCTGGTGGTGGTTATTATATATATGATGATAATAGTTCAAACTCTTATTACGATACAGACACCGGATGGCTATCTGTATTTATTTTATGTCAAGGTATAGATGGGTATCCTTCTAGATATTATTGGAGTGTTAATCAAATGTCTTATAGGTAATGATAACTTTAGGGAAAATAAATGATAAAAATTGCATCGAAACAAAAGTTTTTGATGAATCAGAAAATGATTTAATGAATTTGTTTTTAAAAGAAAACAAAGACTGGTATTTAGTAGAAGAGATAGATCATTCAAAAATATCCGTAGATCAAAATAGCTATACCGATATAATACCCTATTTTGATGAAAAAGAAAAAATGATAAGATACAAATATAAGTTAGTAAAAAGCAATAAAGGAGTAATTAAAAGTATTTCAAAACTTCAAGATCAATTAGCTTCTTCGGATTATAAAATTATAAAATGCTATGAGTTATTTTTATTGAATAAAGAGATGCCTTATGATGTTACAGCCCTGGCGGCAGAACGTCAATCTTTACGAGATAGCATAAACGATTTAAAATCTCAATTAATATGACAAAATACTTAATAGGTATTATAGTATTGTTATTATTGACGGTATCAATTGGATATCGTCAATATGACAATCTATTAAAAGAGAAAAATAGACTATCTATGAATAATACAACGCTTATGAATTCTAATAAAGAATACAAGGTTAGAGATAGTCTAAATGTATATGAAATTGGTCGTTTGCAATTGACAAAAGACGAATTTAAGGAATATAAAAAAGAATCAGAGAAACTGATTAAAGACTTAAAAATGAAAAAGTCAGATATTGTAACTATTACAAATACTGAAATTAAAACTGTAGAAAAGATTAGATTTATATTAAAAGACAGTTGCCTTAATTATCATTCAAAATGGGCTGATGTTTCAGGGTGTATTGGTGACACTCTTACAGTTAAGACTAGAGATAGTATCTCTCAGGTTGGAGTTATAGAATATAAACATAAATTCTTATGGTGGAAATGGAAAGTAAAAGGTGTTAAACAGGTTATTATTAATCATAACCCCAATAGTAAGATCTCTTTTTCTGAGTATATTGAAATAAAAGATTGAAAAATATAGTTAATTTTAAAAAATAATTAAATAATTTCTTTTATAAATAAAAAAGAAGTATATTTGCGGAGAAATTAATCAAAATTAATGTTTATGGAATATGTAGTATGTAACAGAAAGACTTCTATCTTGAAAGACGGTAAGTCTAAATTGACTTACTTTGACATTTTGTCTAATGTCTTAGAAAAAGTACCAGCAAATGGATTGACTCTTGCTGAAATGAAAAAAGATTTTGAATTGCTAGATAAGCTTAATAATAAAGAAGAAAACGCTGTGCTAAATGGCGATGAATACGATAGACTGTCTGCTCTGATAGATGATACTAGGTGGTCTGTTAAGCATCGTGATCTTATCGAGTTTGATTCTTATTTCAAGTCTTTAAAATAATGATCTATGAGTGAATTTGATGATTTATTTGATGATGTAATAGATGCTGATGGGGAGTCTGAAAATACTGATAATGAGTTTGCATTTGACGAGTCTCAGTTTGAAGATAAACCAGAAGAAACCACTTCTGAGAAAGCTGAAGAAAAACAGGAAGAATCAAATCCTGAAGACGGCGAAGCCGATTATATTAAATTTGAAGAAAACGATTATATAAATTATTTGTTATCAGCAAAAGGCGTTGATCCTCATGCTCTTTTATATGAAGATGAAGATGGCACCGAAAAGACTGTGAACTTCTACGAGTTAAGTCCTGAAGAGCAATTAAATATTCTAAACTATAATCCAACAGCTCATGAGCTGGAAGATGATGAAATAGAAGTTATAAACTTTCTGAGAGAAAATAATATTACATTAGAAGAGTATACCGAATATGTAAAAAATGAAGCTTTAAAAGATTTATCTGTACAGACAGCTCCTTTAACAGTCGATAGTATTTCTAATGAAGATTTATATGTAGAAGTATTAAAAGATCAATATCCAGACCTTACTGATGAAGAAATTGCTTTTGAATTAGAAAAGGAAAAAACAAATATAGATTTATTTAATAAAAAAGTTAATCAGATAAGATCTTTTTATAAAGAACAAGAAACTACCCTTGCAGCTCAAAAAGCTGAAGAGGATAGAATTAATAAAGAGAATGAGTTAAAAGAAGCTCAAACTCAAGTTGCGAGCGCTGCTGTAAGTACTAAAGATTTCTTTGGATTCGAGCTAGATGATGATGATAGAGAGGACGTGATGAAATATATTTTCAACCAAGGCGTCGATGGCAAAAGCCAATTTTTTAAAGCTCTTGAAAATCCAAATGTATTATTTAAAGTAGCGTTATACGCATTGAAAGGAGATGAAGCTCAGGGTATCCTAGAGCAGGAACTTAAAAAGATTAAAAATAATAACAAACCACCTATTATTAAAAGTCCAGAAACTCCAAAACGCCCTAGAGTAACCTCAAGAGATGGATCTTCTAAACCGAATCAATCATCGTCTACAAAGACAATGACGATTGACGATTTACTAAAGGAATACATTTAAGGTTATTTAAATTATGCTTATTTCTAATTATTCAACTATTCGTCCCAATGAACTTGGGACAAGAACCGTCGAGGATTTTTCTAAGTTTTTAGGTGCAAAACCACATCGTTTAGGTGTTGTTGCAAGACAAAATCCCGATTTAACAACTTCGTTTTTAACGGACGCATTGATGAACATTTATGACGTACCGAGTAAAAACAAATTTCAATCAGTTAACTCATTCGTGATTGAATGGGAAATTGAGCAAAGCTTTATTAAACGTATTGAATTTGCGTCTACTCCTACCTCTTCTGGTAAGTATGGTGCTCCGGTATCGTTTGTTTTTAAAGAAGCTTATTTTGGTAAATATGATACTTTCAGAATCGAGAAAACTCGCCAGCAAGGTATTATAGTTTCCAATCCAAATAGAGTTAGAGATAATGCCTTTGAATATCAGGTTCAGCTTGTTACAAACAACGCTGACGAAGAGTTCGACCTGACAGGATGTGCCACTGGTGATAAAGTTCGCTGGATTGGTAATGCCCATCCTGAAATGAGTGAGGAAGGCAATGTCAAAAATCAGAGTAAAGAAATATTGCTCCTTGCAGCTTAAAGCTGTTCGAAAAAGTTTTTTAATTGCTGGAAAATCCTATAAGTTTTATGAATTTATTTATAGGACAATCAGCAGCCAAGCTCAAGAGTGTACAAACATTTTAATGTAGTACTTGAGAAGGTTCAACGACTATCCCGGAAGGGAGTACATCTTTAAATAGATGGAAAAGGAAACTAACTTAAAAAAGTATAAAATGAAATACATTGTTTATCAGACAATCAATTTAGTAAATAACAATATCTATATCGGAGTTCATGGGTGTGAAAACCCTGATATTTTTGATGGATATATAGGATGTGGAGTCGTAATAACAAATCCATCTTCTTATAACAAGCCTCAAACAACATTCCAATATGCAGTAAAAAAATATGGTACTTCAAATTTTAGAAGAACAATATTAAACATATTTGACACGTCAGAAGAAGCATATTCTCTTGAAAAGCAAATAGTAAACAAAGCTTTTATTAAAAGAAAAGATGTTTATAATGAAAAAGAGGGAGGGCTCTGTGGAAGTTCTTATAGTGTTAAAATAAATCAGTTTAATAAAAAAGGTGAATTCTTAAAAGAATGGAATTCCATAATTGAAGCTGCGGACTTTTATAATATAAGTCATACTGCTATACATAATGCTTATAAATATAAAAGTTGTTGTAAAAATTTCTTTTGGTCTAAAGAGAAAAGTATTAATATTGATGAATACACATATAAAACTGACTCGAATCCAGTTATATGTTATCAATATAATTTAAGTGGGAAATTAGTTAATACTTATAATTCTATAATAGAAGCTTCAAAAGAGAATAACACAACTGCTCCTCAAATTAGAAGAGCTATTTATGGTGGATATAGAGTTGGCGATTATTACTATTCTTCTAAAATATATGAAAACTATACTGGTCAATCAAAAGTTTCATTAAAAAAACAACCAATATATATTTATACATTAAATGGAGAATTTGTTACTAAATTGAAAAATTCAGAAGAAATATATAATTTCTTCAATATTAAATCAACAGGAGTTGTTACTACTGCAATAAGGAATAAAAAACCTTATAAAGAATATCAGATTTCTTTAGAAAAACTAGATTCTATGCCTGAAGTAATAAATAAAAGAAACATACCAAAGAAAGTTGGTCGATACTCTTTAACTGGAGATTTATTAGAAATGTTTGATAGTGCTACTAAAGCATGTGAAAAATATGGTAAAGTAGTTCAAAAAGCACTTAAAGGCCAACAAAAACAATGTAAAGGATTTATATTTAAGTATATAAGTTAATGATATAGTCTACTCCTATTAGTAATAATAGGTATTATGGAATATGGAAATTCATAGAAATTATATCACTCGTCATCGTGCTGATATAGAATTTTCTTCTGATTTCGAAGCTCTTGAAGATACTTATATCTCTCTTGGAAAAAATGATTCAGACACTGGTACAGTTTATAAAATGAACAAAAAAGAACAGCAAGTTCTTGAATCGTTTATGATTGGTAGAAACCAGATGAATCTTATGTCGAAATGCAATGTAGACAAGAATGGAAAAGCCAGGAACTACGATCCTGCAACAAATAGACCTAGAAAATTTAAGTTGTCAGCAGCTTAATACAATGGGTCGCATAACAGTGATGTTATGAACAATAGATTTCTCTGAATTGCTGGGAACTCTTAAGTGAAAACATAAGACAATCAGCAGCGAAGCATTGGAAAAGACAAGCTAATAAGTAGTCCCAATGAACGTTCAACGACTAGCCGATAGGCGTACACCCGAGTGGGTGGAAGTGGAGAATAACTTATAAAATATTTAAAAAAAATGAAATATATTGTATATTTGACCACCAATAAAATAAACAATAAGATTTATATTGGTGTCCATAAAACTGAAATTGTTGAATTTGATGATTATTTGGGATGTGGTGCTTTTGCTAATTCTCCAAAAACATACAATAAAGGCAAAACTCCTTTTCATTCAGCAATATTAAAATACGGTCCAAAAAACTTTTACAGAACAACATTAAAAGAGTTTGATAATAAAAGTGATGCTTTATCTCTAGAAAGAGAGCTTGTTAATGAAGACTTTATTAAAAGAGTAGATACATATAATATCTGCTTGGGAGGAGGCGACCCACCATTATTATCAAAAAAAATATATCAATATGATATTAATGGAAATTTTATAAAAAAATGGGATTCCATAAAGTCTATAACAACTTTTTACAACTGTAATAAAGATAGAATTACAATGGTTATTCATGATAGAAGGTCTTTCAAAAATTGCTTTTGGAGTTATGAACATTTAGATAACATTGACTTGTCTAATTATAAAATAAGCTTTCATGAAGGGACTATAAAACAATTTTCTAAATATGGAGTTTTACTTAATGAATTTAATTCATTAGAAGATATTTCTATTAAATTGGATGTTGATAAAAGAAGAGTGTCTAATGCTATTTGCGACGGAAGACTTTTGATGGACTGTTTTTTTACAAAAAATGATGATATAGATATTTTAATGGCTAATAAAAATAATAGGCAATTAAACTTGAAGAAAAAAATTTATAGATACTCAATAGATGGAATATTTGAAAAAGAATATGATACTATGGAAAGTGCTATGAAGGAATTAAAAATAAAATTTAGTTTAATGAGCAGGTCATTAAAAAATAATGGTATAATAAAAGGGTATAGATGGAGCTTTGATAAAAAAGAAAAATTAGATGTCAAATCTAAAAACATTAAAGCAACCCCAATAGACCAATATTCAATAAATGGTGAATTTGTAAAATCATGGAATACAATGTATGAATGTAGGAAGGAGTTTCCGTCTCTTTTAAAAGTATTGAAAGGGGATATTAAACAAACAAAGGGATTCGTTTTTAAATATAAAGAAGTTAAAGATATAGTCTAAACTTATATGAAAATATAAGAAGTTTTATAAAAACTGATTAGCAGGTAACGTGGCTAATTTAATATTAATTAATTGTTATTGGGGATGGAGTTATCCCTCAATTGGAAAGATTTGCTGACAAATATGCTTATTCAAAAATGTCTACAGATATTTTTGATACAATGCTTTCTTCTATGAGACAAAAATCTAAGAAATCAATGGGTAACAAATACGTATTTGTTGCTAACGAAATGCTTTGGGATGATATCCAAAAAGCTCTTAGAGATTACCTCAAGAATTGGAAGACAAACGGAACTACTTTCTTCTCTAAAGCAGGTGGTAAAGATATTGAAATTGGAGGCTTCTTTGAAACTTATAACATGGGTGGAAACCAGTTAACCTTTATGGTTGATAAATCTCTGTCTTTGGAGTATGATCAAAAACCTTATGGCTTCTGTCTTGACCTTACCGCTGATTTAGCATCAGGAAAACCAGCGATGGCTTCTTATGCTTTAGCAGGAAAAGAATACAAACAGCACATCCTTCGTGGTGTTGGTTCTAGTTCTGTAGAAGTTAGCTCTGTTGTAGCTGCTTCTAGAATTATAAATATTGGATATTCTTCTGTGTGTGTATTCTCACCGCATAAGAGTTATATAATTGAAGGAAACAAACCAAATAAATATTAAGATAACAATATGAGATGGGGAGCATAAGCTCCTCATCTTTACTATAAAAAAGGAAATGTTTTATGACTAATGATGGTACAATTATTCGATTAAGAAACGTATACAAATTACCAAAATGCAAAATGGAGCCCTCTATCGATCCAAAAACAGGTAGACTGCCAGAACATATTATTGAATTAAAACCTGATGGAAGCACATTTAGGGAGGCTGAGACAGAAAAAAAAGCAAAACAAATGAATCTTATGCCATTGATGGCAAACATGAATGTAGATCTCTATGATGGGATTACGTTTGATTTAGAAGATATTTATGACCGATCCGTATGGGAAGCTATCAAGCATTCTCCATTAATCGCAGAAGAAAGATATTCTAAAGATTCAACTGGTAGATATGTGATTGATGGTGACGCAAGCCGTTATGGTTATGCAGACTGGTATATAGAAAGACCAGACAGAGAAGCTCAATCATATAATTCTAAAGTTCAACTTGTTCATAATGCTCAAGCTTATTTATTTAATGATTCTAAAGATAATCTTTATATCAAATCAAGATTGCTTGGATCAAGAATGGATGGATTGTCATATGACGAAGTGTTAAATTGGCTATTAGAACAAGCTTCTAAAAAACCGGAACGCATTATTGATTTGTATACTGGAGCTGATACAAGATTAAAGATTATTCTTGTTACAGCTATAGATAGAGGCGTAATTCGTAATAGCAATGGTGCTTATACGTATGGTAATATGAATATAGGGATGACTGAGGAATCTGTTATACTTTGGATGAAACAAGCTGTTAATGCTGAATATGTTAAATCTATTGAGTTTGAAACGTTTCCAGATGCTACTACTAGTTTAGAAAGTAAAAAAGATACGCCTGCAAAGGCTACTGTTAAAAAATAAATAACATAAAATGACAGCTAGAGATGTTTATGAAGCTGTAGGTATAGAACTTAACAAAGCAAAAGCTCCTTCATTAATGTTGGATGACTTTAATTATTTATTTAACAAGGCAATTCTTCAGACAATAAATAAATTTTATAATCAGTATGACATTAGTCAGCAAACTACTGACGATATTAGGGTTTTAAAATCATCTGTCGTATTAACGCCGACTCTTATTGATAGTACTAATACTTTGAAACTATTTGGTGCGGCGTATGAAGCATACTTGCCTACAGATTATTTTCATTTGCTAAATGCTGTTTGTGAGTTTATACCTAATAGAAATTTTAAATGCTGGGTTAAGAATGTGCCTATCTACGTTGGCGCAAGAAGATTGTCTGCCGATCAATGGCCAGCTATAATTACAAATATATATAATAGACCATCAATTAAGATGCCTTACTATTATATACATAATAGAAATTCTGAAAATAGAGTTTCTACAAATCCATACGAAGCTTATAATGGAACAACCAATACTCAACCATTAGGCACTGGAACAGACTTCAATGGAACTTATAATGTTACTGCGGATGGAGTTACTGATATTAGAAACTTGGCTAGTTCGATGCCTGTAAATGACGGAACTACGAGCGTGAAGCTTGCTGATTCAGAGAAGGTTGCCGCATATAGATATGGCAATTCATCTTCTGTAAGATTAGAAGTTAGATATGGCAAAGACTCTAGTTTATTCTCTTTAAATAGTATATTAATAGATTATGTTAAAACGCCTCAATTTATCGTATTAACGGAAGAGCAGATAGATAGGACTATCGATACCTCTCAAGTTATGGAGTTCCCTGATTACGTTATATTTGAGATTATAAACAATCTTGTAATGCTTATATTAGAAAATACTAGTAATCCTAGATTACAGACTAATATACCTATTCAACAGAGCATTGCTCCTGCTCAAAATCAAATACAAATGCAGCAAGCAAAGGAGCAGATTAGAAACATGTAAGATCTGTAATATACAGATAGATATGAATAAAACAAAAAAAATATTATTATGCAATTTCAAACTGAAAGTATTTTAAATTCTCTTAGCACTCTAAAGACTGCTGCTGACATTGGCTTAACTGCTGGTTCAGGTTTCCTTGTTCGTAATGGAATGTTTTACAATGTAGCTAATATTGTAGACAAGAAAGTTACTAAAACTGTTTATAGCGCTGGTGCACTAGAAAAATGGCAAGTTGCCATGCCTCTTGTAGCTGCTTATGCTGGTAAAACATTTAGATTTTTGGTAGACGTAAGACTTTCTGGTGAAGTCAGAAGTGATTACGATCGTTATGACATTTATAAAGGCAAGCCATTCTATGTAGAATTTGCTACAGAAGAGATTACTACATCTGCTGCTTTAGCTGATATCGTTAATCAAATTAATAAAGGCCTTAGTAAAGGTGGTTATAAAGACCTTAATGTAACTTTTGTTGATGGAGTCGATGCAACCGATGGTGGCTCTTTGGTTGTCGAAGCTACATTCTACGGACAAAGGTTTGATGCTCTTTTAATTCAAGAATTGAAAGATACTTCAACTTCTTCTTATTCTCATGATCTTGATTTTATCACTATTGCCACTGGAACAAAACTAGTAGCTGGAGCTGAAGATTTTGGTTCTGCTTGGTATATTACCAGAAACCTTCGTCTTCCAAGTTCAAGCAATACTCGTTTTATGGCATTGAATGGTGATGAAAAACCGATTGATGGAGCAAATTACAACATGTATAGTTTCAACTATCTTGTTGAAAGAGATATCACTGGTGTTGGCGCTGTAGGTCAGGTTATGACTTCAAAGACAAACCATATTCTCTATGTTAAATCAGATTTATCTAGCGCTTTTGAAACGCTATTACTTACTGCAACAGGTCTTACCATTGTGTAAACGTTGACCTTTTTTATAAGGCAGATGGAAGCAATTCTGTCTGCCTTTTTTTTTATTAATACTAATAAATATGACAATAGAACAACTTTCAAGCGTAATATATAATAACGTTGTCTCTGGGATAGAAGGAAATCATGTTGATCGCAAGTTTTCTCAAGCTCAAATAGAAGACGATATTGTAAATGAAAGACTTACTATAATAAAAGAATATGCTTTAAAAGGTATTCTTCCCGCTAATGATTTAATGATAAAGATAAATTGTGTAACTTTGGACGATGAACCGATTAATAGGGTTGGTGAATTTGAAGAGTTTGATGGTTATTACGTAAAGCATTTTCAGATTCCACAAGTTGCTTTTGTTTATGACAAAGAGTCAATTGGTTATATTGGAAATATAAACGGAAGAGACTCCTTCCCTATTTACGTAGACAGACACGCTTGGTTTAACCACAGATTTAAAAGATTCGTAAGACAAAGGCCTCATGTATTTGTTGATTTTGCAACTAATACTAATAACATGTATGATGGTTGGATTGTATCAAAAACTGCGCTACCAGAGGATATGTTAATTTCCGTTATAGCTATATGGAAAGATCCAAGAGATCTGATTAATTTCCAATGTTGTTCAAACGAAGAAATAAACAACTGGACATTTATATCTACAGAAATCATTAAACGTTTAACAGAGAAATATTTAAGATATTACAGGATGTTTTATCAACCTCCTACACCAACTTTAGTAAATCAATAATATGAAATTTTACCCATTATATACAGCTTTAGCTGACTTATATGATATGCATGGTTTAAGTTTGAATAATGATGAATTTGAGACTTATGCATATAAAGCTTTGGAGTTTATTGGTAATATATATGGAGAAACAGTAACTGTTCCTTTGGATATTATTGATTATAAAGCTACTATCCCGGATGATTGTCTTTATATAGAACAGGTTACTTCTACAAAAGAAGACTTTCAATTAAAAGATAATTTGTATAGAGAGAATTACGAAAATGCTATTTTAGAAGATTATATAGAGGCTAGAAAATCTGGTAATAATAATACGCTATATCAAAAAGGAGGGTTTCTCAATTACGAAACAATAGATGATTCAATTATTAAATTTACAATTCCATCTGGCATTGCGTTATTGCAATACAGAAAAAGGCTTGTAGATGAAAATGGTCTTCCACTGATTACTCATAAAGAGATTACCGCAATATCTTCTTTTTGTATATATGTGTATAACAGCAAGAAATTAAATATAACAAAAGATACTACAATAGCTAATCTATTGCCAATGTATAAACAGGATTGGGAAAGAAAATGCCAAAACGCTAGGATGCCAGAATACATGTCTCAGAACGATATGGATGAATTGGCAAATGTTGGAGTTTCTTGGGATAGAAAAGCTTATAACATTTCATATAAACCAGTAAGATGATAGAATTAAAACCGTTGCCAACTTATTCTGGTATATGGCTTAGGAATGGATCTATATTAAACTTTTATAAAGCAACAGAAATAAATAAGGAGAACTTAACGAAAAAGTTCTTAGCAGAGTTCGGTAAGATGGCTTCTTTTTTTCCTGTTTATTCTTTTACCAATAACGTTGAAATAAGAATGAACAGTGGAGATATTTGTGTATTGTTTAAGAATCAAAGTATATCAAGAGAATATATTTCATCATTAAAAAAGAACGGGTTTTATATGAAGATAGATGTTGTTGAACATCCTATTGGGTTTGCTCCTTTTGTGTTACTGGAAGATAGATATAATAAGGGATTCTTTTTTGAAAAAAGAATATTTTCGTATAGAATACAAAATGAGAATGTGCAAAGAATAAATAACGGAGACAAATGGTTTTGCAGTAAAATAGTTTACGCTAGAGATTTATATGATGAATATATTAAAACAAAGAACTCTAAGATCACATACGAAGAATATTTAAAATATACAAAATTATTCAATCATATTATATCATATATACTTAGGACTGATCATATTTGCGATTTTAAATCTCCTCATTTAGGATCTGATACGCATATATTTTATCAGGACAACGAAAACAATAAAAGAGTTGGTGAGATAAAATATTGGGAAGATAGAATGAGGGCTGTGCTGCCATTAAGGTATAATAAAGATAATCCTATATTTGCCCATCATTTGTATTTCTTCGCCATACCTTTAAAGGATACAAAAGAAAAAGGATTTGATATTAATAAATATAATAAGGAAATTAGATTATATAAATACCCAGAAATGGCTGTAAAGAAATATGAAAAAAGCACTGTTTATGCATGTAGAGCTTTACTTGATCCAGTTGTGATAAAAGACAGTAGGGTTCGTTACGTCGAAAATGTGCAAGAGATATTTGTTAAACAGCGCTCAAATGAGCGATTACCACATAAAATACTTATCAATGAATAAAGCCGCAGTAAATACATTTTCGGATGGCTTAATTACAGATTTAGCCCCTTTGTCAACGCCAAAAACCGTTTTGACAGATTGTTTGAATGGAACAATCATAACATATAATGGCAATGAATTTTCATTGCAGAACGATATGGGAAATGTTAAAATGGATAATATATATTTCCCAACCGGATATGTGCCAGTTGGAATGAAAGAATATGGAGGAGTTATATACGTTGCTTTATATAGCCCTTCTGATAATAAATGCGAGATAGGAAGCTTTCCTTCTCCTAAAACTATTACATTTGGAGAGAATGAGACCAAACAAGTTGTTTCTATATTAAACACGGATGTTATAGATCAAGTGAATCATGAAGGTATTAAGATTCTTAAGCCTTTATTTGAGATGATCGATAAGTTGAATCCTGGTGATCAGTTTAAGATTGAAATACTAAAAACAGGAACTTCTCAATCCTTGTTTGACGAGTCATCTCCTTCAAGTATGTTTGATATTAAATATTTTTATCAAACAGAAGACGGGAAGATTACTCCGGTTGAAAAAGCTGATATTAATATAACTGATTCAAATGGTTTATTTTCTTATTTCAAAGGAACATCCGGATCTATTATATTGGTATCTTATGAAATAAAAAGACCTGAATATTTTAATGTTAATATAACAGCTCCAGATTCTCAAACAATAAATATATCAGCTAAAGGATCTCATAAAACAGCTAATGTATTTAAAGGTTTTGAATTAAAAGTTAAATATGCATCTGAAAGTGTTTACATAACAAAAAATTATGAATTACCTATTGGTACTTATAATCATGTATTATCAGGTGCTACAATAGAGAATATAGCAGCAACTGATGATGTGAATATAGAAATAACACCTTATTCTGACTACTGTTATTATAGAGATATGACAGTGAAAAGATCATTCTCACCTGAACAGATACAACAAATGTCTTCTTCTCTTAATAATATCTTTAAGTATTATATAGATGGAACTAATTTAAAGATAGATTTTAATTTCTTTTATCCAATAAAGAATTTGGATTTGTTTGTAGAGGTATACGATCCATGGTCTGATTGTTCTACGGTTAAGAAGATAGACGATCCAACCGCTTATGGATTAAATACTGTTTTATTTGATTTGGTTGATATTGCTAGAAAAAAGGAAACAGCTCCTACTAGAGGTGGAATCCCATTGGATAATTTAGATATTAAATTGTCTACCGATTATCAGCAAGAAAAATATCACGCAAAGATACCAACAGGCGAAAGTGTATATGTTACCAAAACAACCGATATAAGAAAGAATCACTTTTATATAGTCAGAATTTCATGCGTTGAATTAAATCCTGATAATACTTATAAGTATAGCGATTTCTTTAAAAGTTTGTACACTTCAACTATCATGAACAATTATTATAATACTGTTGATGATTTTGAAACTATTAAGTTAAACCTATCTAATATTATAGCATTTAATTATAAAGTTAATTCAGATTCTATTATTCAAGAAAACAACAACTATGGATATGATGAATCGACTAATTTATTAATGACAGATGGAAATCCTTATAAAATAAGCGATACCGAAATCTCTAGTTCTTATTTTTACTATAATGAGTTTATAAATAAAAAGAAAGTAAATTTTGATATTACATATAACTCGGAGTCTATGTTTGGAGATTTTAATGAATCGTTAATATCTACAACTTCAAAAGACGATTTAATTGCAAACGCTAATCAAGAAATAACTCTTGGTTATTCTGATGATTTTAATTACGTATCAAAGATAGGAGCTAGCGTTTCTTCACCAGATAAAGAGCAAGGCAAATCTTCTATTTATATAAATAGTGATGATATAACAAAAACTGGATTAAACTATGATATTAATATAAATTATAAGACCTATAGAAACATAAGTTCAGAACCAGTTCATACTTATAATAGTATAACATCTTTCAAAGAGATACCAATCAGAAAAACTTTATTAACAGCAGATGATATTTCAGAATTGTTAAGGTTTGACTCTAACTATATAAATACTAAATTCAACTATCCATCTGTTGCTAGATTAGATACAGGAAGTACTGGAACTTATTACGTCGGTAAATCTCCTACATTCCCATATTACACTATTAATCACTATGGCAGTTTTGATGACGACTTAGACGATTTAATTACTTATTGGAGGAATAATTTCAGATCAAATATATGCGCATTTATATCTAATATAACTGTTACGACTATGCATTTTAAGAGTACATTCCAAGAAGAGACTCTTGATGGAGAGAAGTATTTGGCCTCAAAATCAGACCCAAATACATCTGCTGGATCTTGGAAAAAATGCATGTTATCAATAATGAGGCCATCTGACAAAATTACCACATTTTTAAGAACGCATTCATATGCTGATATATTAGAATTCTTTAATAATGTCTATATTTGTAGCATTAATAGTGGAAATAAAAATATGTACAGTCCTGGAACTATAAATAATATAACATCAGGAACAACTTCATATAGCCATAGTTTAAAGATTTCTGCTAGCTTAATAGGAGATAATGTTAATATATTTAATTTTTCGTCAGCTAAAGACGGTTTTGCTACTACAAAAGCTTTTAATGCCACTGGGATTTCTTCATTTATATCACATTTAGATAAATTATCTGTAGTTGGTAATCAGTTAGGATCAAATATAGAATTATACCCAATACTTAATTCTTCTAATAGCGTATCAACTACTATTGATATACCTATTTCTGATTATAAAATTACTAAATCTTCTAATCCTGTTGTTAATAATAGCATTTTAGATATAGTAAATACATGGTCTAGAGGAGCGGATTTATTGACTAATGCAATATCCTCTAATGCTCCGGCCGGTCATGGAGAATTATATATTAAGGATAATAAAAATATAAAATTAAAGAATTTAATAAATAATATTCGAGTTTCAGGTTTGAATGATAATTCTTTAGAAGGGATAGAAATAACTGATACTAACTTTTGGATTTATTATGAACCAAGAGATAAAGTGACTCATTCTGGAACTTGGCATGAAGACTCTGGAGCTCCAAACATGATAGATGATTATATATATTCATAAACCTTTAAAAGATGATATTAGGAGGAACTAATTCAATCGTTGGAGATCCAACATTTACAGCAGTAGATTACTCTTGTACTTATACTCCCATATTTAAAAAGCTAGATATGGAAGGCGATATGGCTTATGAATATAATCCTTTTTACAATTTACAAGCCGACGATGGTTCTTTAAAAGCATTTAATACAGATAAATTGGGATTTGATCTGCAACATCCTGTTGATATAACGGTTCAACCTTCATATGATGGAACAGCTAATCTGATATTAAATGATGATAAAAACCCACCAAGATTAATCAATTCTCGTTTTACGTTAACAGAGAATAAGACATATAAAAGAATAGATAGGAAAGGAGTAAACGATACTAACATTTATAAAGAACGGTATTTAGATATAAATACTAGACTTTTTAAAACTACAAATAAAATACCGTATGTAAAATTTGAAAATTTAACAGAAGGTGGTTCTTTACAAGTAGGTAATTATTCGTTTTATTTTAAGTATTCAGATGCAGATACCAATGAGACTGACTTTATTTGCGAAACAGGAGAAATTCCTGTTTATATGGGTAATGTAAATGATCCGAAATCTATTAGAGGCGGATTAGCAAATGAGGTTAGTAATAAAATAATTAACATAAAGCTTTATAATTTAGATGAATCTTACGAATATATCAATATATATTATTCTAAAAAGACGTCTGATGTAAATGGTTTGGTTGTAGAATCTGCTTATAAAATCAAGAACAGCAAAAAGCTTAACGGTCCAGAGTTGTTAATTGCTATTAATGGATTTGAATCTGTAGAAGAAATTTCCATTGACGACATTAACATGGAGTATAATATAGTAGATAAAGTAAAAACACAAGCTCAAGCTCAGAATACTTTGTTTTTTGCTAATGTAGATAAAGAAGAAATACCTTATTCAGAATTGGCAGATTTATCTTTACGTATATTACCTTCAACTGTAAACGAACATAATATTGGTAAGCTAAACCATTTATATGAACCTGTTTTATTGGATGATTTATCAAATAAATACGGATATTACGATGCTAAGAATGTCTATGACTATACAGGATATTGGGAGAAAGAAATATATAGATTTGGTGTTTTTTATATCATGAAAAATGATACACTGTCTCCAGTCTTTGATATTCGAGGTAGGGATAATTTAAGTTCATTTGGTTCAACTACATTTACCGATTTCCCTATATATAAAAATAACAAAAGGTATATGATTCCATACGATGACGATTTCTTTATAAATTCTAATAATGGAATATTGGAAAACGCAAAAGGAACGGTTAGGATAATGCACAACGAATCATTATTGGATAAATCCGGTTCTAATGGAGTATATCCAGTTGGAATTAAATTTCATATACCATCAGCGCTATTGACTGAGTTATCTAAATATGTAAAAGGATTTTGCTTTGTAAGGCAGAAGAGAGTACCAACGATATTAGCTCAAGGAGTTGCGATAGGTGTTGATTCTGGAAGTTATTTGCCGATGTTGTATGCAAAATTAAATATGGCAACAGCTCCAACTTATATAACGGAGTCTTTTATAAATTCAGAAAGAGAGTTTGTTCACGATTTTAATGCTAGAGTTATAAAGAATACTCATGCTACAATGAATGGACTGTTATGTCCAGAAGCATTGTTTAAGATTGACTCTTTTGCTCCTTTGTTTACTGGTAGCGATTTCAATGTTAGTAGGTCGAAAATAAATATAGCAAATACTAATATGTATTTTAGCAGAAATGAGCTAGCTGATCCAAGACATTTCTATATAGAAAATTATACATCATTCGTCACGCCTCCAACTACGTTAACTAAGAATGTTAAAATGACTTTAGTAGAAGGTGGAATGTCTACGAAGTATAGTGGAACTAAATATTTTTCATCTAAAGCTGGGATGGCTGAAGAGACTATAAGATTCAAATTTATTGGAACGGAAAACAAATCATCCACTGCTACTAATCTAGCTAGAGGGTTATACACTGGCTTTATTGGTATTGAAAATATTAATACCTCTGGTGGAATTTATGATATTCATACTCCTGGGTATAGTACTGAAAATATGAAAGATTATTTTATAATTAGATTCAATTCAGTTAATCCATATTACTCTATTTCTGATAGATACGATATCAACCACTTAAATAACACTTTAAATCAATATGATAATTATGAAAAAGATTCTAGTTATTACAAATTAACATGTTATAGAGGGGATTGTTATATATCAAATGTAACAATGAGAATGCAAAGAAATTTTCAAGATCCATCTACTCCTATAAATGATGATGTTATTGATTCTAAAGGATGGAAGACTAACTATAAAGGATACATGGCGAATGGAGCTTTAGATACAGATTCTATGGCTAAAATAAACAGATCTGATGTTAATGCTATAAGAATTGGTCATTGGGCTACATTTATGATTATGTCTAATATGAATTTATGTTATAGATCTAATGATGAAACAAATTCAAATGAGTACGCTTTAACTGGTAATCCAAAATCTTTTTATCCATTATCAACAATGAATATTAGAGGTTCTAATAAGATAGATGAGTCTTATTTATTTAATGCAGGATATAATACATCGGTGAATAATAAGACTTATAATATAGTACCTGACGTACCTTATATTAACACATTATTTTCTAATAGAATTATGTATTCCGATATAAGCGTTGATAATTCATTTAAGAATGGATATAGAGTGTTCCAGGGATTAGATTACAAAGATTTGACTTCACAATATGGATCTATAACCAAGTTGTACGAGTTTCAAAGCCAATTAATTATTGTATTTGAAAATGGAGTTGGTTTATTGCCTGTCAACGAAAGAACTCTTATTACAAGTTCTTCTGGAGGCGATGTGTTTATAGAAAGTCCAAATGTAATTAATAAAGTCATCAAAGTTTTATCATCTAATTACGGATCTGCGTTTCCGGAAGGGATTAAGATAACAGCTAACTATGTTTACGGAGTTGATACAGATGCTAAAAAGATATGGAGAACAGATGGCGCTTCGTTTGAGGTTATATCAGATTTTAAGATACAGAAGTTTTTAAATGATAATATTACATTATCAGAAAAAGATAAGTATGTTGATTTAAAAAGATTAAACGTTAAGATACATTATAATGCATTTAAGCAAGATTTAGTATTTGTATTTTATAACAACATTGGATTAAGTACCGAAAATAGATTTGCTGTTACATTTAATGAACAAACTAATAATTGGGTTTCATTCAATAGCTGGTATCCATTCTTTACGGAGAATATAAATAATATATTCTTTTCTACTAGTTTGGATAAGTCTATATCCATAGCAAATAAGGCTGCTGTAGATCTAACAATTGATGATAGGATATATGTATATAAACATGGTCAAGCTGGTATATTTGATGAAACAACAGTTAGGAGTAAAATAAAACCGTGTTATTGGTTTGATACTCAACATAATTTTGAATACGAGTTTATAGTTGCGGAAGATCCTTATATGCATAAGATTTTTGATAATCTAGTTATATTATCTAATAACGCAGAACCTGATTCTTTGGAAATAGAAGTAATCGGAGATGCTTATGAGTTTGATAAAACTATTAATGGTAGCGAAGAAAGTATTTTAAATGGATATAACGAAGTTTCTAAAGATATAGAACTATCATTAACCGAAACGATAACAAATGGCTATAAAACTACTATAACAGAAGACTTTATTGTCAATTACCAAAAATGTATTGATATGGATAAGATCAAATCAAGACGAATTGGCAATATGAGATACTTAGAAGATGTTTGGAAAATAGAGTTGAAACCTATTAAATTCAATCACATGCTTTATGTTAAAGACCCATCAGATATCACTACTGGCATGGAATTTAGACGCAAAGAAGCCCGTATAAGGGATAAATATTGTAAGATCAAAGTTAGATACAAAGGAGATAAATTAGCTATTATAACGGCTTTAAATACGTTATATAGCGATAGTTATGCTTAAATATAAATAAATGGCTGAGGAAAAAGTAAAAATAACAAATGGTCAAGCTATGCAAAACTTCCTCAACTCCAACACAGGCCAGGGTATAATGAGCGGAATAAATGGATTAGGTTCTATGACTTCCGCCATTGCCTCTGGTAATTCAGCTAATATAGCTACAGCAGGAGTTGATACAGCGGCTAATATAGCTTCTAATTTTGGACCTTATGGACAAGCTATAGGAACCGGGTTAAAAGTTGTTAATACGTTAGTTAATACATTCGCTAAACCTGTTACGGTTAAAGAGAATAAAGCAGTCACTGACAGTGGAGCATTTGGCGGAGTTAAAGCTAAAACATTCTCTGGAGGATGGGGTTCTATGTTTAATAGAAGCAAGCAGCGTCGTGCCAGAGATACGTATTACGGTCAAACTAGAGCCGCTCAAGAGATGTTAAACACGTCGTCTACTTCTTTAGATGCAGCGAATCAATCATCTGGAATGGTTGACGCTAGAACTAGAATGAGTCTATACGGTAATGCCAATAGAAATAGTGACCAAGTTACCATAGGAGAAAAAGGTATGAGTTTATCTACTATAGTAAAACATAAAGAAGTCGTATTGCCTGATAATTTAAAAAAGATTATTAAGATTGATAATACAAAAGTTATCAAACATCAATCCGGTGGTGTACTTGGCAAAAACGTTATCGTTTCTGGATCATTTCACTCTAGGAAGCATAGTCTCAAAGATTTAGAGGCTTTTAAAGATACTAAAATGACTGAAAAGGGCGTTCCTGTTATAGCTTTAAAAGATGGCGGATCAATAGAGCAATTAGCTGAGGTTGAAAAGAATGAAATAATCTTAACAAAAGACTTAACAACAAAGCTAGAATCTTTAGCAAAAGAAAACACAAAAGAATCTCAATTGGAAGCCGGAAAGCTTTTGTCTTATGAAATAGTTAAGAATACAATAGATAGTTCAGATAAAGTATTAAAGAATTCGTAATGGGTAAATGTAAAATAACTATAGGGAATAAATCATATCAGGTATCTCTTGCTGAAACAGAAGAAGAGCAAATGAAAGGATTACAAGGTGTACATACATTACCAGAAGATGAAGGAGTTTTGTTTGTATTTGAAGAGCCAGGAGAAGTTGGTTTTTGGATGAAAGATACATTGATCCCATTGGATATAATATATATAAATGACGATGATGAAGTCATTGCAGTTGAACAAGGTGTTCCAGGAGACGAGACTATATTAGAACATTCGGATGTTAAATATGTATTAGAAGTAAATAAAGATTCTGGCATTAAAATCGGCGATGAACTAGATATTGAGGATGAAGAAAGTAGCGAATCTGAAATCATCGGAATGTATGTGATTGGCCCAAAAGGAGAAATTCAGATGGAGGTTGATGGTAAAGAGCGAATCTTTAGTATAGAACACACCAAAACTATTATAAGACTATCTAAAAAAGCATATAAAAGCAAATTGGATTCTGATTATATAAAGTTAGGCAAAAAGATATTTAAGTATATAGAAAAACAAGATAATCAAGCAGATGATTTTGTTGAAATAAAAGATTAACAATCAACGGTATATAATATATTTTTTTAGTATATTTGCGCTGCAATTAACTATATTTTTAATTTCTAAAAAATTTATTAACTATGAAACTTAAAAAGTTCCAAATGGGTGGTGCTATGCCCGAAGAACAATCTACAGCACAGGTTCCGGTAGAAGAAACAGCTCCCGCTGAACAGCCTCAAGAAGGTGGCGATCCTATCCAGCAATTAGTTGCTGTTATTATGCAGTTAGGCGATATGGCTGCTCAAGCATTGCAAAGCCAAGATCCTAATTCAATGAGTCAGGTTTGTGAAGCGCTTGCTCAATTCGCTAATGAAATATCACAGCAAATGGGTGGTGCTGCCCAACCTAAATTTAAAAAAGGCGGTAAATTTGCAGGAAAGAAAATGATTCCCCAAAAAGCCTGTGGTAGCAAGATGAAGTAATAATAAGGGGAAGAGAAATCTTCCCTTTTTTTTTTAAACCTACATGATATGAGTTTGATAAAGAAATATCAAAATGGAAAGAAGATTAATCTTTATGCGGATAAAGAACGAAGCATTGATGCCAGAAAGGATTTTGGAGATGTTTATAACTCTGCGTTAGAAGGATTAAATGATGAAGAAAGAGCAATAGCGAAAAGCTATATAGATACAAAATTAAAGCCAGCTATTGAGTCTAGTGGTGCTGAATTTAAATATGATGATTCGGGATTTTTAATGAATTTACCCGAAGGAGTTGACCTTGGTCCTGAGAATAAAAAATACACAAGAGCTCAAGTCAAATCAATGTTTGATAACAAATCGGATAGAGATTCTTTTATTAAACGTCAAAACATTATAGCTAAAGTCAATAAATCTGTTTTAGATAAGATTGGTTCAAGTATATCTGGACTTTCAGACCAAGATAAACAGACCGCCGAAATAAATAGAACATCTGCTATTATTAACCGATTTGAGGAATTAGGCAAAACTTCTAAATTCATGAATCATTATACTGGTCAGAATTTAAAAAGCGGATTAGATGTTTCTGTCGCTAATTTGGATTTCGCTAAAAAAGACGAATCAGAACGCAGCAAAGCATTGATTGATTGGACAAAGAAACACGCTTCTAACATATTAAATATTAACCCATCAGATAAGGATGAAGTAAATGCTTTTAAAGACAAAACTGGATTGGATTTAAATGATGTTCAGTCTAAGTTAAAACAATATAAATCAGGTCTAGATATAGAAGTTAATAAAGAGAATCTTAATAATATAGCTTCTATCATAGGAACTAAGATGACTGTTGATACTTATTCCAATAAAGAAAATATAGCAAGATGGTTGAAATCTGATGAATCTACAAAAGCAAATATCGGTGGAACTGAAGGCTTAGTCAATACATCTATTAGCGGAGGTCAAACGACAGGAGCTGTAACTAGTCAACAGGCAGAAGAGGCTAAGGCTATCAACCCCAATGCTTATTCTCCTATTGTGAATCAGCAAGAGACGAAAGAAGAGACGAAGAGTATTGCTGAAACTCCATATGTAGTTCAAATGGGTGAATCATTACCATCGGCGCCTAAAAATGGATCAACACCTTCTGATATTATTAATAAAATTAAAGACAAAGACATTGATCTTAGCGATTCTGATTGGGCTGATTTAACTGAATTAGGTCTTAATGTTGCTAGTGCTATTACTGGAGTTACAGGATTCTCTCCGGCTGCGGCTGGACTTGGTGCTGCTGCAACTACATCTGGGTTATATTCCGCTATATCAAAAGGAGAAGATACCTGGTCTGCAATAGGAAACGCTGCTTTAGGATATGGTTTAGATGCATTAAGTTTAATCCCATATGCAGGAACATTGGCTTCTACAGCTAAAGTAGGCAAGGTCATATCTAAGTCTGCTAAAGCTTTAAAGACATTAGGATCTATAGCAACTGCGGCTGGTCTAATGGAATTATCCAGTACTATATCAAAAGCAATTAAAGATCCATCTTCTATGACAGTTAAAGACTGGGGTGCTCTAGCAAATGGTATTACAACTTTAGCTGCTGGAAGAAGGGGCGTTGGATTGTCTCCAAATAGAAGATTAAGCGCTAACATTGGAGGAAAACAATCTACTATTACATTAAATGCTGACGAAGCAAAATTATTATCTAAATCAGCAGATAAGGTAAATGATGCAAAACTTATTATATCAAAAAAATTGAAGATAAAACCTGATGATGTAGATTTAGAAACTGCAAAAAAACTGACAATGTCAAAAGGTAAATGGAATATGCCAACTATAAAAAAACAAGATGTTCCTAAAACTGGAGCTGGATATATTAACCCAGATGAAAAAGCTGGCAGAAATATTTTAAGAAGAGCGGTTAGTCCTAATTTTGTTTATAAAAGTAATTATAACAAATGGCAAAATGCCCTAAACAAAACTACGCCAGTGAAAAAGAATGGAGGTATCTTATTAGAAGATAAAATAATGAAAGACAATATTAAAGAACCAAAACTTATATTAAAAGCTCAATTTGGTGCAAGTACATTAGTGGGTCCATTAGCTAGTATATTAAAAAAGCCAAACACCTCAGCATTGGATGCTAATAATGAGAATAAAAGCAAATTAGCCAGTATGAAGAAGCCTACAAATATATCTAATATTAAAACTGCTAATATAAAGAAATGGCAAGGATTAAATACTGAAACAATTGCTCCAGAACAACCTAAAAAGAGTTTATTTGATGCAGTGAAAGGCTTAGATCCTGTATTTATGGCTGATTTAGGACGTTTGGCATTAAACCAAGCTGCTGTTGCAAGTTACGATAAAACTGTTCATACTCCAAGTTATTCTCAAATGGCTGAAGTTTATTCAGCGCCTATTGATACTTCTACTAGGGATTTTTATACAAATGAAGCTGGAAAAGTTATGTCTGGATATAAACCTCAGACATCTGATGCTTTAATGAATGATAGAATATTGAGAGCAAGGCAAGCAGAATCTAGAAACTTAAGATATCAAGGACAAGCTGATTACGCTTCTAAAGTAGCACAGAAACGAGCTACAGATTTGGAATTAGCTAAAGGATATTCAGAGGCTAGAAATAAGATTGCTAATATGAACCTAGATGCTGCAACTCAAGCCGCTAATCAAAGAGTTCAATTAAAGAATTTAGTCGCTGGGCAATCTGCAACAAATCTGGACACATTTATATCAAGATGGCAGGCTAAAAAGCAGCAAGATGATTTAGCGAATAAATCTCTTAATCAACAAATGGCTTTATCGGATATAGATACTCAAATGAATGCAGATATGCAATCTCTTCAGAATAAGATGAATCAATTAATGTCACAAGAGCAAACTCCAGAAGTTATAGCACAAAGAGCTAAGTTAAATGAACAATATTCTAAACTTATGGGCTTGAAAAAGCAAGCATCTTATTCTGCGTTGAAAAATCCGAATATGAAATTTGATTATATGGCAGCAAAACAACAGGCTGGAATCAATGCGTTTAAAAAAGGCGGATCATTGGTGAATTATATTACTAGATTAGATCGTTTTAATGAAAGGCAAATTTCTAAGATAAATAGCAATATGGATAAGAAATATCTTATGAATGTTAAAAATAATCTGGAAATATTAAAAGAAATATTAAAAGGTAAATAATATGAAGTTAAACATACAAAAATTTCAAGGTGGAGGGCTTATGGCCTTCCAACCTTTACCTCTAGCTACTTACCCAACCAATCCATCTAATGTTTCTGATGAAAGTGATAGCAAATCATCTTCTAAAAAAGAATCAGATGATAGCGCAATCTCTAAAAGTCTATTAAAAGAAATGATAGGCAAAGGAATTACCAATGATGTTATGGCGTTTAAAAATATGGTAGACAGCGCTAATCAGACTTATTTATCTATGACTGATTTAGAACGAAATACATTACAGGGTAAAAGATTAGCTTCTATAATTGCAGGGAATGATTGGTCTACAATAAATGCTCTACTAAGAAATGGGGAAACGTTTAAAAACAGCATAGAAACTGTTAAGACTAATAAAGCATATGATGAATTAGCAGTTTCAGATAACGGAGTCGTTGTGTTAGATCAAACAACCAACAGGCCTACTGTTATATCGGCGGAAGAGTTTGCTGAAGAAATGAGGAATGATAAAAGCAAGTATAGATCTATTACGAATGCTGAATTGGCTAATTTAAGAGAAACAAATCCGTATATGGCCAATGACACTAGTTCTTTTAGGTATTTAAATAATGCCAGAGGGATGGAATATATTAGATCTGAAGTAGATAAATATACAGATTCTCTTGGTGCTATTTCAAGTTCTTATTCGTCTAATGAATTCAAGAAAGCAGAATCAAAAGAAATATTAGGAGCTATATCTGAAATAAAGGATAAAGTTAAAGATGGAGTATTTTCTGTTGATGAATTGGTAGAGCAATCTAGCAATTCTAGGCAAATAAAAGCGGCTATTGAAGGAGCTTGGCAAAATCTATCTAGCGCATCAAAACAGGTGTTAAAAGCTAGAGCTGCTAAAGAAGGATACGATCCAAAAGATTTGGAATCTGCTGCTAAAAACTATGTAGTTTTAATGTTTGCTGGATTAAGCTCTGATAGCATTAAACAGGATAAAAAAATAAAGTATGAAGGTGACTTGACAAAAGGTATTGTAGACGGAACCGCAAATGTGTTGACAGGAGAATTTGGTTACACAGAAGCTTTAGTTAGTGGAACCGGGACCAATTCCATATTAAAGATCAATCAAGGATATAACACTCAATATGAAGTTCCAGCGCAAACATTTGGCGGGTATATGGAACAAGGGAAAATAACAGGCCCATCTATGCTCTCTGATATGAATTCTCTTATGATGATTGTTGATAAAAATAATATATCAGTTGGAGGCAATCCAGTTGATTTTGATAAGAAGAATTCTATTATGTATAATGGAGGTGATATCGGAAGAGCAGTGTTACCATATAAATATGTCACAGATGAAAAGACTAAAAAAACAAATATAGTACCTGATTACAACCTATCTGAGAGATTAAGGGTAGCTCAAAAAGAAATCAATAGTTTGTCAAATAAGAACAGCGTAATAGACAAAGAACGGATTTATAGAAAGTATGAGATAAGTACTGATGGATATGGTAATTTAGATCAGAGTAAATTTAAAACATTTTTAATGTTTTATGGAAATATTGGTAGTGAAGCTTTAAAAGATAATGCTAATAAAGGATTGTTACTTGAAGAAGATGATGAAAATGTTAAAAAACTATTTAATCAGAAATACCAATACGGGAATGAAGATATATCAAAATCAAAAAAGAAATCTGTTGAAGATAGAACATCTTCCTGGTATAGTTTTGGACTAACAGATACTGGTGATATCTATAAAGGCGTTGTGGCGATACCATTAACTGATACTGGTCAATCTGCTAGATTGGCAGATAAAAACTCTTTTGCTATTCCTAAATCAGAAACTACTCCACGTTATTATAGAGAAAACGCACAAGATTATTCAGGGTCTGGATACTTTGATAAAAGTAAAGGGACTAAAGCGGTTAGTGCTGATAACTGGTAAGATAATACAAATACAATAATATTATATAAAATGGCTGATACTTTACAAAATAAAAACAGCGATTGGATTGGTTCTATAGTTAAAAATCCAGAGACAACTATGGACCAATGGATCTATGAAGAAGGTTTAAATGCTAATAATACAACTATATACGACAAAGAATTTTATAAGTCTAAAGACACTATAAAGAAGATGTTTACAGATTCATCTGGAAAATTTAAAGAAAAAGAATTTGACAACTTTTACAACCAATCTGTTGCGTCTTATAATGAGTTAATGCAAAGGACTTATAATGAAGATCTTGAAGTAAGTAGATCTTTCCTCGACAACGAATTACATGTTCCAAAAGATGCTAAAAAAATATCATCTAAAGGTAAATTTACAAAAGTGATGAATCCCGAAGGGGATTTAACTAGTTTTGAGGGTTTTAATGTTACTACCAAAGGTAAAAAAAGCAAATATGAATTAGCTCAAAATAACGAAGTTCTAGATTATGCCACAGGAGAATCTAAGGGGTGGAAACCAAATGATGATGATCGAAGTGGAATACTTGATTTTATATTTAAAACAGAGCCAGTTGTTTTTGCGCAATACGATGAAGATGGATTCCATTCTGATCCGATTACTGGTAAGCAAATCCCACACAGTAAAGGTCAGCCTAAATTAAATTCTGATGGTAATTTCTATTACGAAACATTGGGTAATAGAGAATCTACTGGCAAGACATTTCTAAGTATAGGCGATACCGTTACTGATGATGGTTCATTTGCAAACAAGTTTGACTTTATTGATTCAGATGGATTGGATAAAAGCATAACTGGCAGTGTCGTTAAGAATGCTGCTAAAATAGCACCTTATTTTATCCCATATGTTAAAAATGTATATACCATAGCTAATACGGTTTTGGATCTTGCTAACGCAACTCCTGAACTAGTAAAAGCTATGGCTTCTATGACTGGGACTGATCTATCTAATAGTAAAACGTTAAATCAGTTAAAAGGTCAAACAGCTAGACTTTACACTGGAACATCTGAGTATGCTAAGCAGAATACGTTTGGTGTTGAGAATGTATTAAATATGGTCTCTCAGACATTTGACCAATTGAATTCGCAACGAGCAATAGCATCAATACCTTCTTTGCTAGGATCGAAAGCTAATAGTATTAGAAAATATGAGAATCTAATAAAGAAAACGTTAGGAGAAGAGGGTTTCGCTCAATTTGGGGTTCTCGATAAATCTCAAAAGATGTCTACTATAAATAAACTATCATCTTATAATGCAACTATTAAAGCATTGCAAAAGAGACAGGAATTTTGGCAGACAACAGGAGCTAAAGCATTGTCTAGTTTATATATGGCCGCTACGTCCGCTACATCTGCATATGAAGATGCTAAAAGTTCGGGGCTAAGTACTGAACATGCATCTGCCTATTATATGGGAGTGCTAGCTAGCTATTATGGATTAATGCAATATACGGATATTGGACATTGGGCTTTAAAAGGTATAGGAGTTGATGATGCTTCAAAAGCTTTAAATAAGATGGTAAAAACAGAGTCGGAAACAATGACTCAGTCTTTATCTAAACTAATGAAAGCTTATGAAACAGTTGGACAAACTGAAGCAGTAAAATCTTCTATGTTTATAAGAGCTTTTAATGCTGGGAAAGAAGCTTTGAAAAATGGCTCAAAAAAATTGTTTTCCGGAGAAATAGATACAACCGTCAAAGCAATGGCGGCGGAAGGTCTTGAGGAAGTTTCAGAAGAAGCGATGCAAGATGGATGGAAAAGCGTTTATAACACATTAAATCAAATGGGTTATATACCAGACGCCACAAGAGAAAAAAAGTTCCAATTCGATATGCAAGATATTGTATCAAGATATGGAATGAGTCTATTTGGTGGTGCACTAGGTGGAGCTGTTTTCCATTTAAATGATAAATTTATAAACAAGACAGGGTTTTCTGATGATAAAGATATGCTATGGTATATATCAAATGGGCATAAGGATAAAGTAATTGAGAGCATCAATAAGCTTGAATCTAAAGGCTTTTTTGGATCTAAAGCATTAACCCCTAATGCTATATACGCTCCAGCATCAGAAGAAGATGTTCCGGTTTATGAACCAACAAATGACCCAAATAAAAGCCAAAATTCATATATTGCTAACCTTTTAAAAGCTAAAGTTAATCAACTTAGTACAATAGTTGATTATTACAATATACCATCTGAAATTAAACTAGGAAAAGACTATACTAAGATGGTAAACGGGTTGATTAATGTAGGAGTCAACTCTTCTATATCAGATGATATATATGAAATATCTTCAGATTTATTTGACGATATCAAAGATCTTAGAGGTTTAGAAAAACCTTTAGATACGGCTACTGATGAAGAAATATCTATATATAAGAATAAACAATCTGAATTAAAAAAGAAGATTGATGAAAAGAAAAAAGAACTTGTAGAAATATCTGAAGGCAAAAAGCTTGAGAAATATTTTGGAGAGGCTTACTTTTCTACTAGAGCTGGTATGTATGCTCCATTTGGAGTTAAAACAGTGAATGATTTTGCTGAATCAAAATTCAACAAAAAGTATAAAGATTTAACTGATGAAGAAAAAGTACAAGTAGAAAAAGCTAATTTAGAATACAAAGAGTTCTCTAGAAGAAATCAGTTAAGAATTTCAAAAGGGATATTTGATAATTACGTTGATCATTTTATAAAGAATTCAGCAAAATTAAAACAGCCTAAGATAATAGACGTAGACAGGTCTAAGCTTGATAATTATATAAAAGAATTGTCTATTAATGATAAACTAAAAGATAAAACTTTTGAGGAAATTATAGACGATTATGATCAACTGCTGAATTCAGAAATTACAAATGTCAATCAAACTCCTATAAAATACGAGGCTAAGTTGTTGCAAGACGACATAGAAAAAGATTTAAGCCCTTTAAAAGATAACACTGAAGTGAAAGACAGCTTAAAGAATGTTATTAATTCTTTTTTATCTACTATAGTAGACTCGCCTGCATCGTATACGACATCTGATGTTGAAAACATATCAAATGCAATATCTCCTATATCACTTATTGAAGGCGTTAATCCTGAATTAGATAAATCACAAGTATCTTCTATTTTAACAAAACCTTTAAATAATTATACAATTGAAGATTATGATGCATTAATAGCTGCTGGGTTGTCAAATGATAAGGCTGAAAAACTAAAATACATAATAGAGAACAAGGATCTTATAAAAGATTCATTTAATACTATTATTGGGAAACAGTTACTAAGCGCAAAAACACCTTCTACCGTTTTATCAGTATTAAAAGACTTAAGCCAAACAATAGCTGAGTCAGACGAATTAGATGATACATTCGATGTATTTTCTATATTAGAAGATTTGGACTCTAAAACAAATAAACAAAGTTTTAATATTAGTGAATTTGTTATAAATACTCAAACTGAAGAAGACAAGATAAAGAAGGCTATACAGGTGTTAGATCGCGCAGCTACAACCATTAATGCATTAACAATATACGATAATAATAATAGAGCTACTTATGGAGATGCTTTAAATAGTGTTTTAAAAGACAATAAGTTAGATTCTAAATATGACGGCAATCTGTTTAGCCAAGAAGAATCATCCAATATATTAAAAGAGTTAGAGTATCATAGATCAAAACTTACATTTGCTTTAGAAGTTTCAAAACAAAATAAAGGGAATAAGGTCAGATATGATAAAATAGCTTCATTAAACTTTAAAGCCAGAAATATCTATAGCTTATTTGATAATGGAGAGGATAATAGATGGATGCATGATCAGTATTTTGATGGCTTATATGAAGGTAAAAACGACTTCTTTGAAGATGATTCGATTAAGGATTACATAGACTTTATTAGGCTATCTATGGGCGGATTTGACTCTGAGCAGATAACAACTAACGCTTACATGCTTAATTTAAGCGATGAAGACGCTATTAAGTTTGAAGAAGCTATCATGCATATAGAGCAATATATATATGATAAAGTAAATGAATCAGAGGATACAAAGAAAAAGTTTGGAGAAAATCTAAAAACAATTACTGGTGATAAAGTTTCATTTTCTTCTTTATATCAGTCAAACGATAAACAACAGGTTAAATTTGATCCTAAAGTTACTAACTATGGAATGTTAGATACTTTAAATCATATGCTTGTAACAGTCTCTTATAGCCCTAAAAAGCTTAATTCTTTATTTATAGGATCTACTGTAGACGGCAAAACCGATTTTGAAAACTCTAAATATGCTCCATTGCAATCTCAAGAGACTGCCATGAGATACGCCTTAGCTTCTATTCTATCTAATGTAAATGGATATAATATAATAGCAGATGTTTATAATCAGTTATATGCTGACGTTTATAACAAAGATTCTGATGACCAAAACAAGGCTATTCGATTGGCTTATGCATTTCAAAATCTTGTTCAGTTAACAGGTTATCCAGGAACTGGTAAAAGCACTATATTGGACACTATTTCAAGGTGTCTAGAAAATGCAGGTGTAAAGATTGGTGCTTACGCTCCTTCTGTCGACCAAGGGTCTAATCTTATTGGCATATTAGGTGAAAGAGATAATTTAGTCAACAAAGCAGAGAATTCTACTATAGATGACTTGATGGGTAAAGTCATAGGCGAAGAATTATACAATAAGATGTATAAAGAGGTAGAGTCCAAAGAATGGTCTGTTTATGATATGACAAACAATAAGTCATTCCCCGAAGGGAAAGAAGACTCTCCTTTAATTAACTTTGTTTCAAATAAACCTGATTATTATCCTGGTGGTATATTTAAATTAAACGAACAACATCCGTTAATATTAAAATGGATAGAAAATATAAAACCAATAGATGAAGATGTTATTGTTATTGATGAGTATACACATGTAAGCCCTGTAGTATTAGCTGTGTTAGAGTTATATCAAAGAGTTTACAATTCAAAGTTCGATAAGAAAATCTCGTTATTATTTACTGGCGACATGTATCAGGATGGATATTTAGTTGATGCTAATAAAACTGGAGAGTCTTATAAAACATACGTCGGTGACATATATTCTTTAAAATCTCCAGAATTAACTGACGTTATACGGTCTGGCTATAATAATAAGACGGACAATATAATAAAGACTCACGCTTTGCTAAATACGATGATGGACACTCCTAGCAAGTCCTATGACATTCTTAAAAATAATGAAATGTATTATTCGTATTTTGAGAATGATAAAGAGCTTATTGGAGATAAAATAACTGAAAGTGTTAGTAAATCTGACTTGGAAAAATTGGCAAAAGATTCAACTGGCAAAGTCGGAGTAGTTGTTAGTTCCATGGATTCAAAAGTTGTTAAAACTATCAATTCATTACCTGAAGCGATTAAAAGCAAGTTTGATATACGTATAGAATCTAAGGTTCAGGGAAAAGAATACGAATATGTGATTGTTGATGTTGATTTGGAAAAGATACAGCCAGGTGATTACTCTTCTTTATTCTATTTAAGAAAGATGTATACTTATATGTCTCGTTCAAAGAAAGGATCAATTATCACAAATGGATCAATTAATCAACCCGCTACATTTATTAGTAATAAAAACACTGATAATTCTAAAGCTCAATTTAATAGCGATCAAATAGAGAAGTATAAGGAATTTAGATTTAAAATTCTCAATCTATTAACAGATAAGGATTTTCAAAAAGAGATTAAACCTTCTAGCGCTAAAGAATATAAACAGGATGATGGATCTGGATATAAAGAACCAGAAGAATGGACTGATGATAAGGTACTAGCTTTATATGAAATGTCTATTGACGAAGAAGACAAATCTCCTTATGATACAAGTGATAGCAAGGAAACGTCTAAAAAGCCTAGCGAGTTTACTCAAGATATGCTGTTTATGTACCCGTTTCATGAGCGGGCAACGGCTTCGTTTGACGAAGATGATGGACTGTATTATCATGTGATAGATGCTGACGAGTCTGCATTAATGGATAGATTTGGTTTAGAAGGAGTTCCCGAAAAAGCTTATAAAGAGATTTTATCAGATTTAAAGTTGTTAAAGAACTCAATTTTATCTGCTGGATTATATCATCCCGATAAGAGTTTAGACGAAGTTATACCGGAACATATATTGAAAAAATACAATATAAAAGATACTGAGATAACTTTAAAAATCGAGAGTAATATTGATTATGAAAAAGATCCAGAAATAGCTATAGATATGTCTCCTGTTACTAATGGAGATTATGACGCTGAAAAAAATCTTGTTAAAATCGCTCATTTTTTGGTTGCAACTATAGATGGGATAGATATTACGTTAGCAGCTTTGCCTAATATAAACAATCCAAATGTTGCTATACAACCTAATATTTCACGTTTAATAAACGATCTTAATAAGATAAATGTTATAGATGAAAAAGGTAATAAAACTACTAAAATGGTTGATGGAACCTATTATAGGACTATTAAAACAGATAATCCATTAGGTTTAATAAAAAAGCTTACAAGGCATAAATTTGTTAAAAGAGAAAAACCTGTTAATTTAAAACAATTTAGAGCTGAAAATCCTGAGTTAATTGTTTCAAAAACTTATATTTCTACTAGAGAAATTAATTTTGATGAAACAGATGAAAATTTAGAATTAAAAAATAAAAAACGTAGTTACAATGGTAAACCTCTTGTCTTTGTCTCCTTTGATCCAACTCTTAGCCCAGGAGAGTTAAAAGATGAATATCTAAGACAATTACAACATAAGTTAGATGATCCAGAATATTCTATGTCTGTAGGGATTATGTTTGTTAGTCCTAAAAAGGTAAAATTCTCAAATTGGTTATTAGAAAATCATAACAGAATTAAAGCTTTTAGAAACAAAGAACAAATTGATCCTTCGAATGTGGCTTATGAAAATCACTTTTTAGCAGCTAGGTTGATTACTAATATTATATCAAATACTATATATTATAAGAATCTACTTGATAGAGGCGTTGATAAATTAAGTTCTGCTAAACAAAAAGAAGCGTATAAGAAGTTCTTTGACACAGGAGACCAATCCACAAACGAGTTAGCTACTGGTTTGATTAATACTTTAAAGATTAGAATAGACGGATTATTTGACTGGAATGAATTAACAGCGGCATATAAATCAGCCGTAGAAGCAGGTCAAGGTAGTGCAGAATCGTATGATAATGCAAAACAAATAATCTTTGATAAGTTAATACAAAAGGTTAACGAAGCTTATAATTCTAAAGATTTGACAAAAACTAAGTTGTTTAAATTTTTGGAATCTGTTCATGGTGCTGATGTTAAAAACTTATTTGTAGATTTAAACATTGCAAAACATAAAAAATATTCATCTGTTTTAGATGCTTTATTTTCTAAATTTACTGGACATGATGATGAAATATTGGCAGACCTTGGTAATATAGTAGATTTACTGCCAGATAGACTTAATCTTCTTGTTGAAAGAATGTCTTATAACGAATTTAAAGATGGTATGGTCCCTATGAATATGGGTATCAGCAAGAAAGGGACATCTAACCAAGTTCCATATTTCTGTGAATCTGTAAATAGCGAAGATGATATTATGGTGAATAATCATTTAATTCATCCAAATATATATATAGATCTGGAATCGTTAAGTGAACTGGATGAGGATTCTGAAATTAAAATAAATTCTGAATATATTGAGAAATTTAAAAAAGGGATAGATTCCGTGATTGCTAAGGCTAAAGAATCTGATGCATCTCCATCTTACATTAAAGAAATAGAAAAAATTGGGAATAAGTATTTAAAAAATGTAAATAAAAGCAACCACGATAAACTCGCGAATCTTTTTATAGATGAATTAGATAAAATTCCTATAGACATAACTCCTGGATATAAATTTTTTTACAATGTTAGAGAGGGCGAATTTTTTACTTTTAAAGATGGAGAATATAGTTATGCTCAAAATCACGAAGGGTTAAAAACTATTCAAAATGTAATAAAACTAACTCCAGATAATTTAAATAGGACAATTACTATTGAAACTGATAAAGAAATTTATATTCATGATCTAAAAACAAAAGAGTTTAAGTTATTAAATACAAAGCCAGAAACTACGGTCCCAAATTCGTTAGTTAAGGAAAATTTTAATAACTTTGCAGATGTTTTAACAGCTATTGATTTTCCTAATAAAGATATCGCTTTGAATGATTTTAAGCAGGTTTTTGAATCTAATAAAAACATGACAAACGAAGAATTGCTAAATAGTATTAATGGAATTATTACTAGATATGGATTGCAATTAGAAGCGTCTTTAAATGATGGCATAATTAACATATCAAAAATCTCAACCATTGAAGGTAAGACAACTCCAATTTCATTTGGAATAAATGCTGATAAATATATGCATAATCCAACTACAGACAAAGATGTTAAAGTGTTTGACGCTGAAGTTGATGAAAATGGGTTAGGAACTTATACTATTACTTCTCTGAAAAGGATAAAGAGTTTGGATGGACTAGATGCCTCAGTCCAATTATCTGGATCAGCGATAGAAGATGCCGTTGATTATAGGATAGTAGAGAAAGGTGTTATTAAGAAAAACGATCAAGGTGTTTTTGAGATTGTGAAACCTTTAAAAATAGAACTATTCTCAGATAAAGAGAGCAAAAATACAGCTCCTATTACACAGGAAGAACCGCCTGTTATTAAAGAAGAAGTAAGGTCTGTGAAGGAATCCAAGTCTTATATAGAACAGAGAACTGATTTCTTGTCTGATATTAAGTCCCAGATTGTTTCCGTATTGGAGAATATACCCGAGTCAGAAGATAAAGCAATTATATCAGAGACTTTGGCTAATATAATTCAATCTATAGATGATGGATCTTCTACTTTATTATCTAAATCAAAAGATCTTTCAAATTATATGTTTAATCCTAAGTTTATTAAAAGCTTAGGTAAAATGGATGATAGTGTTAAAGCAATTATAATGAATGATATATTAAATACATTATCAGATAACCAATTAATAAAATGTTAACTTATGAGTAAATGTTTTGGAGATATAAGGGATGAAGCTTTCAAGCTTCATTCCTTTATCGCACATCAAATGGCTAATAAAGTTAGTAAGGCTGATTTTATAAATAGTTTAAATGAACAGATTGAAAAACTATCTCAATCTTATTCGACGACGCCTTCTAATATAGAATTAAAAGAATTCTATGACACTATTATTAGCTCTGTTAATTCTTTATACAATAAAGGGTCAAGATTTAAAATTGCAAAAGTTGATTTAAAAGATTATCCGACCTCTTTTGTCGAGCAAGAAGTACAGTTTAAAATGCAAGATCAAGTGTTAGCTTCTAAATCTTCTACTGTAGCTGCCGTTGAATCAAGAAGCGAAGATCAAGTTAATTTAGATACATTAGAAAATATTGTCCATTTACTTAATATATTTGGGAACAATACGGATCTAATGGATAAATTTCTACAGAAATTCAAAAACGATATACTTGATTTAGTTTTATTTTCAGAGGGAAATGATCCGTCTTTTAATCAGTCTACAGAAGTTATGAATACTAATATATCTAACTGGAAATTAGATGTAGCAAGCGATTTAAAAACTAATAACAGATTGATTGGATTATCAAATTCGGAAATAGCTTTATCTTTAGCTAACCCTACGGATAATGGCGTTGATAGTATTTATAGATTGTTTGTTTCAAAGCATTTTGATATGCTTCTTTCTCTTTCCGATAACGTGATGGTTAAAAAGACTAAAAACGGATATATCCCGGCCATAACAACGTCATTAAGAAAAGGATGGACCGATAATGAGTTTATAGATTATCTAGATGAAATGGGTGATTTTACAAAAGAAATTATAAAATCAAGAAAAGTCATTGGCTTAAATGGCAATTTCACAGGAGAATATATGCAAATAGATCATTTGTTTAATGTAATCGGTAAATTGCAAGATGCTTTTGACAAAACAAATCCAGATCATTTAAAATCTATTATAGAAGATGTTTTAAAAGTAAAAACCAATAAAAGAAGCTTAGGAGTAGTTGATGATGGCGTTAATCAAGATAAAATAAACTCTCTATCAACCAGAGACTTAAATATGTTATTATCTTTTTATCTACACTTTTTAAAACCTGAAATCAATGAAACTCATTGGTTGTATAAAAATGGGATTCTAAAACCTGGTTCTGAAATAGATAAAATAGCTTCATTTTATTTAAGATCTAAAAATACCTTCAAAAAAGGAATATCTTCTTCTAATAAAATAGATTATTATGATTTAATAGTTTATAACGTAGAAAAACAATTAGGGAATTCATATACTCAAGTTGTATATGATAATAATAAGAAAAGCTTTATATCAGAGGATTTAAATACCAATAAGACTAATAAAAAGAAAAGACAACTATTAAACAATATCTCTTTTTATATGAGATCTATATTCAGGTACGATAAAATACCTGACATATTAAAATCTTATGGATTTGAATTAACTGAAAAAGATGGAGTACCAACTAAGATAGAGGGCAATGGATTTATTTTGGATTTAGAAAATTATAATCATACCATACCAGAATCTATCAACGAAGATGATAAATTCCTGCAATTGTTTAATTATATAGTAAATCAAAGCCAGCTAATAAAGCCTTATGATTATTTAAATTGGTATAAAGAATCTTATTCTGAATCTAATTTTAAAAACGGATTAAACTCTTTGGCGAATATACTATCTAGGTCTATATCTCTTTCTAATGAAGCTTATACTGATGATAAAAGAATACCTCGTTTTATCGAAGATAATGAAATGAGTGAAGTTAGACATATTAATAGAGCTTTACAAGATTACAGTACATGGCTTACTGTTATATCTGGAGAATCGGTAAAATCTGTTACTATGACAGCAAATGACACATTTGTCCCATCGTATGGTTTGCCAAATATGATTAAGAATATGTTTACCCAAATTTCATTCTTTTCTAAATATTTCAAACGAAACAAAAAGTCTAAATCACCATTAAGGGACAATATATTATATAAAAATAGAAAAGCTATATTAGATCCGGTAACTAATACGTTTATTAGTTATAAAGGTAAAACAACTCCAATAGCTAAAGCTTCATCTCAAGAGATATTCTTTAACAATTTTATACTGCAATATCTACAAGGTATAACACCCCAAAGTTATATTGTGGGATTTCAGCCAACCACTTATTCTGATAAATCGAAACAAACAGCTATTAGAATAGATGGTAGCAAATTTAAATATGGAAGACATAAATCTTTGAGAGAAATGAAAGAATATGATCTTGAGGAAATGTTTTATAACCAAACAATGGACTATTATAGCGACGCAAAGGATCATGTTATAGACACATTAAATAAAACTCTAGATACTGATTTTAAAAAGCTGTCAGAAATACAGAATTATATAAATAAAAATAGTATAAAAGTAAATGATATCATCAGCATAGCGGATTCTAAAGGCTTGCAAATCTTTTCTACTATGTTTTTTACAAAGAACAATATCAATTCATTCTTTCTAAAGTTCGAAGAGAATCCTGCGTTATTTAGAGAATTATTAGAGGATGACATGGCGAATTCTATAGGTTTATTAAAAGCTGAAAACATATATATAGATTATAAAGACGTAAAATCAACTATTGATACAGCGATACAAGGACTAGGTTTGAATATAGACTTTGAGAAAGACTGGGTTGATAGTTCCACTGGTAGAATATTATGGGATAAAAAAGTTGGTAATATAGTTACGGTAAACCCTTTATATTCAAGATACTTTTATGAAAAGAACTCTTTTTCAGAGGCTTTTCAGCACTTAATTGCGGGAGGCGTATTTTCACACCCAGCAAAAGGGGCGGGGAAAGACTTAGTAGAAGAATTTTCTAGAAGATATATTGCAATGACCAAAAGAACTGTTGGTATACAGGCAACAATGCATCCATATCGACTTGGCTTATATAATGGTGTTTCCTACTATGATAAAATAGCTTTTGTATTTGATCCAAAGATGGATCTGTATAATCAATTAGGAAATACTAAAGATCAAGAAATCACTGACGGTTCTTCGTTTTCTAATTATCTATCAACTATATTGAAGAATAACTCTTTAATGGATCAAGGCGGACAGGTTCACCATAAGTCAATTGGCATGATGGTAGATCCTGAATCTGGTTGCTTTATGTTGATGAAACACGCAGATCATACCATGACAAATGAACGTATTAGAAATTCTAAATATGCTCCATATAACCTTAAAAAGGTTGTTCAGAAAATGTTGGATATGCCATTTAACCAAGAGATAGATATAACAAAAAACTTTGATGGATATGATATTTTAAAGTCATTAAAATTGAAAGTTAAATATAAAACAGATCAAGGTTCAGAGACTATTGAGAATATCATATACAAAGGAAATAATACATATGATATAGAATATACAAAGTATAATTCAGATGGTACTACTGAAAAAGATATAAAGAAAGACATTCCAATCAATTCATTATATGAATTATGGCTTACATTAGGTGGTGAGAGGTCAGCTTCATTTGATCCTGAATCTAGAAGAATGGTTTATGATGACAGTTCCTGGTTTAATCTAGCTGAATTTGTTAATCATGTTGGTTTTAGAAAGAATTCTAAAAACACAAGAACTCAAGAATATATATCTAAAAATAATATAGATTATAAAGCTTTTAGAACTTTAGCAAATGATTCTAGGTATGATGATGATAGTAAAATAGAATATGATGATACATTAAGACCGAATGCTGATTCAATCTATCAGCCTTTAAAGGATAAATTCATTACTCAGATAACATTTGCATCCGCTCAAAAAGTAGGTTCTACTAATGTTAATAGCGTTGAAGCTTTGAGAAACGATGAACCATTAAAGTATTATCCTAAGTATTCCAATATGTATACAGGGTTACAGTTAGATCATGAACATCATATAGACGATTCCGAAGTAACAGAACCAACTCAGATTATATCTGCTATATTTTTCAATGGAGATGCTAGCGCTTATAATTCTCAGATTTCTTCTGCTATTAAAAACTATATAATAACTAACATTGCTAATTATCTCGGATCAAATCAATCGGTTAGTGATATTCCGATAGATTCCATACGAGAAATTATTGGTAATCAATTAATAAAAGAATTAGGTAAAAAAGATGTTAATGGTTTGGCTGTCAAAGTGACCAAAAGTATTGAAACTGAAATTCAAAAACTATTAAATGAAGCGAATGAAAAACTAAAAGCTGGAGACGAAAAGGCTTATAATTCCAAGATTAATCAAATAAATAAAATAGATAAAAAAGATGTGCCTTTCAGTGATCCAGGAATATATGATATATTCGTAAACTCAATGAGTAATATAATGACTTCATTGGGTATTAGACGAAAATTGGAAGGTGCTATGAATGTTTTATCTCCTCAGAACTATTTTATTACTGTACATGAAAAAAATGGTAAGGTTGGACTTGCTGAAGACTTTGATGGATCTATTGATCTATTGGAGACTAGTAAATTAAACATAAAACCTTTTGACGTAATACGTATTATAGAGAATGATAAAGAAGAAAGAATCGAGTTAGATACTTATGAAAAATGGACAGATTATTTACAGCGCGATTTAGATAATGCTCAAATATTATTAGAGTCCGGAGCTCCACGGAGGCTATTACCTCATAGAGTTCAATTCGATATAGAGAATGAAAATATATCAGCTTCTAAAGATTGTTTTGGAGTTGACTTCTCTAAGCTTTTAAATTATGTAGAATTAATTAATAAATATAATAAAGATGAAAACACAAAAGATAAAGCTAAATCTCTAATCTACGAATGGGATTATGTTATTAATAGCAACTTTATAAGACTTAATATACCAACACAAAGTGAACTTTATTCTTCTTTAATGGATAAAGTAAAACAAGCTTTGAATGGAGAAGAGATTTCTCTTTCTAGTAAAGACTTTAATACATTAAAGAATATTGAGTTGTCTAATTATAAACTTTTAAAAGAAAAAAGTATATCATTTTATTCGGTAGAAGATGTTAGAGATATGATTAGGAATGGTAAGATTCAAAACGTTATAAGTGATCCTAATTTAGTTGAAGAACTAATTAATTCTTATAATGATCCTGAAGCTTTTTATTCAGCATTATTAGATGCAGATTTATCAGTGAAAATATCTAATTACAAAGAACTTGAAGCGGAAGTTGTAATGCCTGCTAATTTAGGTAAGAAGTTTTTTGTTGCTAAGGGGATGAATGTTGGGGACGTTACACTAGATTATTTAAAAGATAAAATAAATAATTTGGTAGATAGATCAGAAACTCCGTTTAATTATTCATATCAGCTTCTAGAAGATTCAGGTGATAATATCTTTGTATTAGATGAAGACGCGTTTGCTAATCTAAATAAAAAGAATATTAAACTAAAACCATTATATAGATTTAATGGATTTTCTAATGCAAAAACACTTATTGCTAAACGAGAAGAAGACAATCATTATGTTGGATCGACAATGTTTTATTCGTTTAGAGATCCTGAGACAAAAAAGCAATATAGAATAGCTGTAGCAAAAGACTCTGACGTGCAATATTTAAATGGATTCAAAGATGGAGAGCATAATTATAGATTAATGGTACCGAATGCGGATGTTGATAGCGAAAAAACAATTGATAATTATGTTAATGAATTATATTCCAATTATGAGGTTTCATTAAAAGGCATGATGTGTCGTATTCCATCTCAATCAAAACAGTCTGGAATGCCGTTTAAAATCGTTGGGTTTTTAAATACAGAGAATAATATATCATTTGTTCCAGCGGAGAACTTATGGTTAACTGGTGGCGACTATGATATTGACAAAATTGTACAAGTGTTATTCTCTTTTGGGAATGATGGATTAATTTATAAAACATCTTCATTACATAACAATTCTAATTCTCATATGATACTGGAAAGCATGGCTTTGCCGTTGTCAAATGGTATAGGATTAGAAAGAGGTAATGATTATGTAGTTAATGAAGACTTAATAAATAGAGTTTATAATATAAATGGATCTATTTACAATGAGATTTCTTTGGACGATTTTAGAGAGTTTGTTGTAGAACTTAATAACATTGCAAATGCTAGATCTATCAGTGTTAAAGATGAGAATGTCTTTAATTTTTTAAATGATTATTTTAAAGATACGACTTACATTAGAGATACTAAAGCGTTGGAAAATGCTATTGTAGGAGCTATGTATCATGCTTATAGAGATGGTAGAAATGCGATTCATACGTATGCTCCAATGGATTCTGATTTGGTAAATGACGTTTTAAAGAAATATCCGTCACCGAAAGAAAAGAAAATGAAAATATTTTCTCCTACTAATACAATGACTGATATTTTAATGCAAATTACCAACATGGTAGGTAAAGATGGTATCGCCATTGCTGCTACTGGTCAAAAAGCTTTAGCTGTAATAATAAATAGATTTTTACAAATTGGGAAAGGTAAATTTGATAACATAGTATTAAACACAAATTTAGCATCAGAAATAGCTGATGTTATTGGAGAAAAAGCTGATACGATTAGAATCATAAATGGCTTTGATACTAAAAATATAGCACCTCAAATTCAAGAGTATTTAAATAATATGTTTTATGATGAAATGTTTCTTTCTGGTAAATCAGGTAAGGAAGAATTTATTAAAAACTATATGGATAATTTATATGGAGAAGGGGACTCGTCTTTAATTGTATCGGAAATTTTAACAAAAGCAACTGACAACGCTAAAGAACTTGCATTGGATAAAATGAACGCGTCTATTAATACATTGGGAATGTATATTTATGCTATTTCAATGGGCGTTGACTTATCGCATTTCACCAGATTTATGACAAGTCCTGTTATTGATAAGATAATTGAATTAAGTATTCCCAATTTAATAAATAAAGATAAAGAATCAGCTAATATAGATTCAGCAATTAGGGAAGTCAGAAATGGTTATAGAGATGCTTTTAGATATGATAGAAGACTTGCTTCTGAAATAAGCTTAACTAAAGCCATCTCTAAGTCTTTAAATATTGATATAGATAAAAAAGATTTAAAAGAACATTCTTTATTTCATCAAATTATATATGGAGATGGTAAGTGGAGCGAAATAAGAAGTCGTCTTTTAAATGATAGACCTGATATAAAATATATAGAAATATCTAGATCTTCCGGAGATGAATTTTCTGATATTGGGATTGATGATGCCCTTTCTGAATTCGATGAAGATCGTTCTTCTAGGCCTAGAAGCATAAAAGAACCATTCTACAAATGGCTTGATGATAGTATAACTTTAAAGAATTCGTTATACATGGTTGACAGTAATGAAAGAATAAGAATTGCTAATTTATTTGAAAGAATAAAAAAAGAGGCTGGTTCTTTAAAGGTTTTAGGACAAATGCTAGGCATTAATCAAAGGATTAAATCTGATGCATTTGATTTATATAAGTATAACTCTGTTTTATCAAACTTTATAAATGAAAAAGTGTCTGAATTCGATAAAGCTAAAGAAGCATATTATAAATCACAAAAGGTTAAATATCCTGGATTGAAAATCTTTCTACCTATATTAAAAGATGGATTTGATTTTAATAGATTTATGATGGATCAAAACTATAGAGAAAGTGTTATAACGGAATATAACACTCTTACTGAATTGAAAGAATTAAATATATTAGAAATGCTATCTTCTTCTGATCATTTTATGGAAATGATTAATGTTGTAGTTAATATGAATAATTTTATAAATAAACCTAATTCAGTAAAACATCGAAGTTTATCTTCTCTTATATCTAGAATTGAGAAATCTTTAATATATGGATCTTATGGTAATTTACCTAAAAGCATTTCCGAAGAAATCTATAGAGGATTGTCTAATTTAATAGATGATTCTATTGTTCAAAGCTTTTTAAATACAAACAAGATTAGAGTAAAAGCGGTAAACAATGATATATACCAAGATTTTGAATCTAAAAAACATTTGCAAGCTAATATGTTTACAGCTCCATTTAATTTAAATACGTTTGAAGGACGTTATAGTTTTACTTCATGGTTTGAAGGAGTTGTTTTATCAATGAAGCAATCTGGTATTGTTAGAGATGAAAACGGTAATGAAGTAAGAGTTCAAGGATTGCAATCTAATCTATTTATACAAAATATACAAGTAGATGCATCTGAAGACAGATTAAACGGTATGGAATATTATTATATAAAACCAGCGTTAAACTACGACCCAAAGTTAAGCGATAAAGATAAACTTATACTTAATGAAATGGTTAAAGGACTGAAAGATTTAAAAGATATAAGTTATGCTGGATATAAATTCCACGATCTCTTATTCTTGTATGACCTTATTACTAATAGAAACAAAAAGAATTTCAAATCATTTTCTTATTTCACGTCAGAAGCGTTTGATATATCAGATAATAGACTATTAGCTAATAAATATATGAAGCATATAAACGCTTTAGATCAGTCAGACGAAGTATTAAATATATCTGATGATGATTTAAAGAACCGAGGTATTGCTCCAAAGCGATTCGGAGATGCTATTGAGGGACAGATGTCTTATAAGCTTGTATATAATCCATCTTCTAATAGAATGGAGAAGATTTTCTATGATGGAAAAGAAGAATATAAAATATCAATGGTTGATGCATTTACTAAGAATATACCTTTATCTACTACTAGGCAAAGTAACGATATCAACTTGAAGATTATAAATAAGATGTTTAAAAGCCTCGGATTTGATGGCGAAGTTAAAATAACTTGTTAATATGGCTTGTAAATTACATATAAATATAGGAGGCACTCCGGTTAGTTTTGAACTAGCTGGAGTTCGCTCCGCTGAAGAGGCTACTAATAAAGTATATGAAGCTTTATCAGAAATAGCAGAAGGAGATTTTGATAGTACTCCAAATTCAATAAAAGAATCTGTTGTGAAAGCTTATAGAGCTATTCAAAAACAAGAAGAAACACCTGAATCAGATGTTGATCAATCTGTGGAATTAGATAAAGAACCGGATTTAAAATATGAAAACTTTGATAATGCGTTTGATTATTTAAGTGAAAGTATTCAGAAATCTACAGCTTCTATGTTCCAAGGGCAGCCTATGCCAAAATTGCATATATCTTATGAAGACCAAAGCAGAGAAGCATATTTTTCATCAGAATCAAATACTATAACTGTTAAATTAATGCCAGAAGACAAATCTAATGATCCTGGCGTAAAAGTTATGAAAGAAAAATTTGTCATACATGAGCTTCTCCATTCTGTTTTAGATAAAAACTTCATGTTTGCTAATACTGAAATAGAGAACTTATATAATGACATTAAAAAACTTTTACCTAATTCAGAAACGGATTTAATAGAAAATATGTATGTTGATCAATACATTAGAGTTAGGGAATATTTAACGTCTGCTTTAACTGAGCAGATACTTAAAAAAGAATTAAATAGCAAAACTGTTACTTTATTATATAATAAAATATCTTCTTATGTCGCTAGTAATACCAGCGAGTCGTATGACAGCCTTCCATTCTATAAATTCATGGCATCTACAGAATTTGAAGATGTAGACAAATCCGATATATCAACTAACGTTAAATATGGCAAAGTTGACTCGGCTAAAGTTCAGTCTTCTTTAAAACAAGTTTTCGACGAATTTGAACATAATAAAGGGATATATGAAAGGGTTAGTTACGATGCAACGTATGGCAGATTTGTAAGAGCTGAAAATGAGACTCCAATCAATTTAAGGCTTAAATTGGGACGTTTACAGACTGGTGATATTATTTATATACCACCGATGAAATACGATGAAACGCTGAAAGAAATGGTTCCTGATAAGGATTCTAAATATAAAGATAAATATCTTCCATTAGTGTATTCGTATTTTGATAAAAAGAAGAATGACCAAGTCTTAGTATTAGCTGTTAAGAAGAAAGACAATAGTTATACAACTGTTAAGGTTTTAGCTAAAAATGTATTAGGATTTAGAGACAGTGTTGGCGTCTTAAAAGTTAGAAAAATATCTAAATCAGAACTCGATGAAGTTAAATCCAGATACAGTAACGATCTCATTTTTTCTAATATAGAGAAAACTTCTACAGGTGATAAAATCGTCGAAGACGATGGATTACAAGGAGATATGATTACTATTTCTATTAGTAAGTCTGGAGTTAAAACTAAAATAAATAAAGATGCTATAGAGTTTAGAATGGGAGATTCTGAAATAAACAACAATCACTTAATCCATTCTCTTTCTAGAAATTCAATTATATCTTATGAAGCAAAAATAGATGGCAAGTCTAAAACTATTCACGCCCCATTAGTTAGAGCTTTAGCTAGTGGCGTAGAGTTACTATCGACTAAAGGAGAAGTTTATTTTGTTCCTTTTTATAAAGTAAAATCAGTAATTGCTTTAAAAGAAGATATGTTATCTGATTTTGATTATGATAAAGAATATGCTGACGAATCTGTTTATACTGATTATTATAAAAACAAAAGAATTTCACATTCTAATATGATGTTTACTGATAATAAAGGAATTTTTAAATCAGTATCCAATTCTAAGTATGATTATAACCAAGTATATGGCACTATATCAAACTCGTCAAGAAAAGACTTAGACGATCTATTATTAAATGCTTATAAAGAAATATACAAAGAGAATAGCAATAGCACATTAGAAAGCTATATAGGGTCTATGGAAGAGGGTTTTGGTAAAAGATTACTAACTGTTTACCTTAATAGAAAAAACCTCTTAAAAACGCTTAAAGCAGACAATACTTATGTTATATATGATTATATAGATTCTAATAATAAACAGTGGACTGCAAAGGGTAAAATCGTTCACGTTTCTAGTGATATGATATATGTTTATACACAAACAAAGGATGGAGGGTTTGTTCAGAAAATAAACATCCGAGACGCAACCCCAAGCAGATATAGCCCTTCTATTAGAAGGATACTATATGATAATTCTTTAGAATATAATTTAGCCGATCAATTTTCAAAACAGAAAAAGAATATCAGAGAGAATTTCGAACAGTTGTCTCAATTATTTTCAGGTAAAAAGACTGGTGATTTAAAATCTAAACTTAAAAAAATAGAAGAATCAAATAATTCCTCTTTTTCTATAGAAGGTAAAATACCAACTAACTTATCTGATTATTACTACTATGAGTATTTTAATGAAGATCTTGGTAGTAATACTGAAAATTATAAGGCTTTTTTATTGTCTAAACTACAACCAGGCGATATAGCCTTTAGAAAAGTAGATGGATATACAAACGCGGTAATGATCACATCTATTGATGAAACAACTGGAGAGGTGATCGCTGCAAATATTATATCAAATGCTTCTGGAAAGAAATCTTACATGAATGGCAATATGATTAAATCAGTCCTAAAGCCAGAAGAAATAGAATATATTGGATATAATATATATGATAATCCAGAGTTGGGAATCAAGGCAAATGCGCATTTCAAGAAGAAATATAGTGTATTTAGTAAAAAGATATCAGAATTTAATCAATATAGATCTTTTGATAAAAAAGAAACAGCGGATAAGCTAATTTCAAAATGGAAAAACAAATCTAATGTTAATACTATAGAACTATTAAAAGTTACTAGTTTAAAGACGAACACAGAGTTTTATGTGCCTAAAAAGGATATAAATAAATATAAAGATGAATCTAAATTCAAAGTTTCGGAAACTGATATTAAATTTGGTATATCTATAGATTATGATGGAGGTTCTTTTGGATTAAGAAATAAAAGCAATTACTATGACATAGATATTAATTCTTCTAAAAGCGAAAAGGCTTTCAATCTTTTAAAGGAAGGGGATGTTATTACTATGGGTGCGAATACCAATAATTGGTATGATATGGTAATCACAAATGTAATCCTAGGGAAAGATGGAGTTCGTAAGTATAAAGTAGAATCTTTTTATAAAGATGCAGATGGGATTACTCGTAATATATTTAAGACTATAACTTACTCAAATAAATCAGATATTAGAAAGTTGTATTTTGATAGATTTGATAAAGATAGAGTGGAATCTAATAAAGATGTTTTCAATTACACCTCTGAAAATGCTCATAAAAAAGAATATACTAAAACAAAATCTCCAAAACGTAGATACTCTAAAAACACTAGTGGTTATAATAAATCCGTTGATAACTATATATATATACAGACTATGGCTGAACGATTAGCTAAGTTATATGATGTTGATTTTAAACTATTAACTACTGTTGAAATAACTAACATGTATGATAATGGAATTGGTAGATTTTCTAATAAAAGAGCTTTTGTTATTGGTAATGAGATAGTTATCAACTCTGATAAATCATCTATAGCAGAACCGTTGCATGAGTTAACTCATATTATATTGCCTCTAATAAAGAGACAGAGCGCATCAGAGTATAATACATTGCTTATGTCTATTAGAAGTCATCCTGATTACAATAGTATAGCTGATAACTATCCTGAGCTTAGTGGATTCGATTTGGATGAAGAAGTATTTTGTACTATCTTTGGAGAATATTATGCTGGTAAAATGAGAACCAAATTTTCATCCGAATGGAACAACTCAAATAAGTCATTTATATCTAGAATATTTGATGCTATTAAAAAGATATTTGCTAATATTTTGAATATAGATTCAAGAGCATTTAGGAATATAAATGATAAAATGCTTATGAATATGTCTTTAGAAGATATATTTAGACAGTTTGGAGATAATGTTGTTTCTGGGAAATATGCAAATCTCATACCTTCTTATAATGATAATAAGGCTAAAAAGATAGATGAATTGATTCAAATATTGTTTTCAAAAGAATTAATAACTAAAGAATGTTATGAGTAATTGTGGATTTAAATTAAAAGTAGGAGAAGATGTGATTGAGTTTGATGATATTAAAGCTCTAAGATCATTTCTTAAAAATAACTACCATAGAATTAAACATATGGATTCAGTTTTTAATGTTCGATTTAGTAAAAGTGGCTCTGATAGATTTTCAGAGTCACAAGCTAAAGTCGAATCTATTATAAATGAATCGATAAAACTTACTTCCGAATTTAATGAAGAGGGAGAAAGAAAAATAACAGCATCAGGATATACTGGTGTGAATAAGTTTATGGAGTCAGTAAAATCAATGGCTGGCAAGCAACTAGTAAATGTATTTGACGCTGATAATTATGTTAAAAACTCTTTGCCTAAAAAGATAGCAGAACTTCAATCTGATCCATTATTTAGCAATCTAAATGAACAAGAATTACAGAAGGAAGCTACAGCTCAATTGTATAATAATGTTAAAGAATTTAAGCAACTTGGTAAGTTTGGTACTGAGTTACATTATGTTTCTGACTTGTTTTATAAAGACGGAGTAACGGAACCTCATATTGTGTTTGAGAAAATTAAAGAGAAATTTCCTGATAGTTTATTTACTGAAACAGTTGTCGAAAACATGTTGAAATATGTAAAAGACACAGCTAATGAGTTATATAAAAGGCATGGCAATGGCGCTAAAATATACAGTGAGTTTGTTATACATGATCCTGAAACTAAAATCGTTGGTATTATAGATTTACTTGTTTTAGACGAAGATGGTAATGTTCATATATATGATTATAAAACATCTCATAAAAAGGCTTATGACTGGGATAATGATAAGTTAAATCGCATGAAATACCAGATGGCTTTTTATAATCAGTTAGTAGGCAAAAAAGGATTAATTGCAAATTCTATTAATCTATTACCCATAAACTTGTCAGAAGTCGACTATGCTACTGGAGTTGTTAAAGGAATAGATACCGACCAAGAATGGATTGACGTTACTGATGCTATCAAAAGCGGTTATTATCAACAAGAAGCTAACGCTCATATTCCTGTTACATTAGCTTCATTGATGGATAAAGCAATAACAAACGATGATATTAAAAAAGAGCTGGGAGACGCGTTTGGTTATAGCATTCAAACAAACATAAATATAGAGTCTTTTAAAATTCGTAAAGATAGAAACGGGAAAGAATACTTCTTTAACATGTTAACTGGTAAGCAAGTCTATTTAGATGGTACAGAAGAGGAGAACCAAGCAAAAGTAGATGCTTATAAAAAAGAATATATGGCTTCCGAGAATCTTGCCGTATCACAGATGAAGCATAATGCTAAACAATACCTATCTATTGAAGAAGACGGTAAACGTGTTTTTTATCCTGGAAATGATTCTAAGCAGCTTGCATTTGAAAAACTTTTAAGGCCTTATAAAGACAGCAACTGGCAAATAGTAGAAGACGATGACTTAGATGCTCTAGGTATTATAGCATTTCAAAATACTCTAACTAAAACAGTTGATTTTATTTCCTTAACTAGTAACGATATTGATTCTTATTTAAAATTAAATAAAGGAAAAACTATCTTGGGTAATTTTTATGCAGATAGATATATAGAAGAAGATTTCAAACTTATGAAGTCTCAGACTAAAAATATAGAAGCATTAAAAGTTGCCATGTGGATGAATTCTAAAGCCGATATGTTTAAGTCATATGGATATAACATTGGTGATATAAGAATAGCATCAACCAATTTAAGTAAGATAGATGGCGTTAAAACATCTTCTATATTATACAATTATAATAAACTCTGTAAAGAGACTGGAATAGAATATAAATTGTCAGGCATAAAACAAGCAAACCCTTATGACATTTTATTATCTCGAGTTTTATCTATTATCATGTCTGATGAAAAGTTGGAAAGTTATGGCTCTGCTAAAAACACAATTAAGAATATTGGAAAAGAGTTAGAAGGCCAAGAGGTTGGCAAAAGTTTCACAGAAAACTTATCAGCAGAACAAATACAAGATAAACTCGATGAATTAAAAAAGATATCAGAATCTATTAGAAATATAGATAAAGAAAAACTGGATTTTGGCAATGAAGTACATTATTTATACTCATTAGTACAATCAGCTATTGTTTATTACGAAGGCCTTGAAGTTGCATATGTAGATGATATAAAAGATGCAGCTTTTAATGAATCTAGGTTATTTACTTCTATTAATAATTTTGCTAATGAGACTATTCAGATGTTTAAAAATGTTATCTCTAGAGCTAGAAGTAATATTAATTATATATATAATCAGTTTGATACTAGAATAAACAATTTATTGCTTGGTTATTTTAGAGAGGCTGGATTTACTAGAGATCAACAAATTATATATGGTAAAACAACTCAAGTTTATGACAATCTTTGGTTAAAAGATGACAATGGTAATGTTACTCAGGACTTTAGATTAAAAGACCCAAGAGATGGTTCTTTAAAGGAATACGAAAAGAGGTTCTTAGAATCATTTTTGGAAGAATTAAATGCTTATCGTTATACGTCAGAAGAAGCCATATCAGAAGCTAAGTTGAATGGGAATTATTATAAGATGCCTTTAATAAAGGTTAGAGGTGTTATGCGATTAAAGCAGAAAGGCGTTTGGAATGCAACTAAAGAATCTTTTATTAATTCTATTGATTTTAATAACTTCTTTGACGAGGAGTTAGCTGACCATACTAGGCATTTAAAATCTATGGATTCCGTATATAACCAATTTACAACTCAAGACAATTCTCTTAAAAGAGAAAACATGATAATAGAACATGGAATTGAAGAGTTTGAGCAAGATTTACAATCTATTATAAAATTATATGCTTTAACTCATATTAGGACCAAGGAATTAAACAAAATATTACCAGTAATAAATGCTGTTAGGGTTACTAATGAGTTTAAAAACGCTGGATTAGCTACTAAAGTTACTGACCATATAGATGAGTTTATAAAGAACTATGTAAAAGTTAATTTATTTAATGAAAAATTAGTCGAACCTCATCATGAAAAATGGGTTAGAAAGGCTAGCAAGGTTAAAGAGCTAGTGTCTGTCGCATTGTTAGGTTTTAACTTTTCATCCGCCGCAAGGGACTTTTTACAAGGAGTATTAAGTAATACTATCATGACAGCTTCTAAAGCATTTGGATATAAGATTAGCAAAACAGCCCTGCTAAAAGCTTATGGATTTCTATTTGCGGAATCAAAACAAATGTTTAACAACATCACTCTTATAGATGAGTTTAACAAAGTTTATGGAATATCTATGATGGATGTTAATAGATTAAATGAAAGAAGTATGATTGCTCAAAACGGGTTATTTACATTCAGAGGGGAACAGATGTTTGCTTTTAATAGTTTATCCGATTTCTATAATAGGATGAGTTTGTTTTTAGCAAAGATGATAGAAGATGGATCTTTGGAAGCTCATAGAATGGTTAATAATAAGCTTGTTTATGATTGGAAAATGGATAAAAGATTTAACGTATATTCTAAAGGACCAAAATATAAAGATAATCCTGATTATGATAAACAAAGGGGATTGTATCTTTCTTTGATGTATGATTTTAACAAACAGAAACTGACTGATAAACCGTTAAAAGAAGGAGATGATCTTCCTCAAGCTTATACTTATGAAGATATAAACTCAGTAAAATCATTCTCTAATATCATACATGGTTATTATGATAAGAATGACCAGATCATGTTTCAACATACATGGTTTGGGGTTGCTTTTATGCATTTTAGAATATGGCTAACAGCTAAAAAAGATCAATATTTGTTATCTAGAAATATATATAGTATAGGAGAGCGCAAGCAAGGTAAAACACCAGACGGACAATTGCTCTGGTTTAAAGCTGGAGACAACGGAGAATCAGAAGTTACTACTGAAGAAACTGGTGTTCCATATTATCCTCTTGAGGGTTCTGTAATGGAAGGTATGTTAGTTTCTATTGGTAGGTTCTTCAAGAATGTTCATGAGTCAAAATACAGCATTAAAGAAATGGCTAGAATGATAAAAGACGATAAACTATTTAGATCTAATATGTTAGCGTTTAGTTCTAATACATTGGTTTATACTTTGATTATGGCTATGATAGCCAATATAGATTGGCCTGAATTACAAGAGGACAGTCCTGTTTTATCTAAAATAGCATGGACTTTAAGTAAGTCTGGAGAAGACTTGTTTATAATCAATAACGTAAGCATGATTACTAATCCCACCAGTATGATTCCAATTGTTAGTTATACTTATGGCGCTGTGGAAAACATATCTAACTTAGCAACTGATAAAATAAAAGCTTCGAGAGCTATTTTAAACTCTGTTGGTATGACTAGACCTTTTTCTGGATTATTAGAAGTAACAAATACAGAAGATTAATTTGATGGATGAAAAATTATTCATATATTTGCATTATATTATTAACTAAAAAATATTAAAATTATGAATGATTTAAACAGCAATGATGTTAGAGTATCTAACGAGGGAACAATTTTTATTAACGGTAATGCTCTAAACGGTTCTATTTATGTTTCCGGGATCGGTCCAGTAATCGAAGAGACTAATAAGGTTTATTTGTTTACTGCTTCTGGTACATCTGACAAAAGTCCAGCATTGGCGGAAAGTAAAGCTAAAGCTAATGGCAATATTCTTGGTCTTAAAAAAACTAGAATAGAAATCCTAGATCTTACTAATAAAGAAATAGTAAATGAAAAGCCTGGCTTTCTTTATAATGAAGTGACTCATGGGTCGTATAGAATGAATTATATTTCTTGTAGTGGAAGATTGGATGAGGATGAATTTTTATCATCAGCAGTAGGAATATTGGAGTTGTCAAGAAATAATGGACCAGGCAAAATCGGTATATGCTTCTTTGCTACTAGTACAATAGATGACTTTGATGGCATTAGAGCTTATATTACAGATTCTTTAATAGAGTTATATAATGAAGCTTTTAGTTCTGATTATACAATTGTAAACTTTCATACGGCCATTGAAGGTCTTGATTTAACTAAAGAATTTGGAACTGTTGTTGCCGCTATAGTAGACTAAAAAAAAATAACCCCCTACCATCTCGCATAAAGCTTGACGATAGGGGGTTTTGCTATGTTATAATAGCATTAACAATGTTTGATTTTTTATCTTTTACAAGAGTTATATCAACTCCATAGGAATCTTTGTCTATAGCGATCTTTTTTATAGTTTCATAAGGATCAAATATTCCAATTTGGAATCCTGTTGCTATTTGATTTAACTCTTTTGTCGTTGGATCTTTTCCTCTTTTAATATTAAAGCAATAAGTTAAAAACCAAAAGAATTCCTCCTGAGACGAAATTTCATTTAATATGATTTTTCTTAATATGATTTTAAACTTCTCTTTATCCATTATTTTAATGTCACTATTATAGTATTAATATCGTAATCATATAGGATATTTATAATACTATAAGTTCTATCTGCTATTTTTACGGTAGCAGACAATACTTCTGGAAATGGGACATTATACTTTTCAAGTATAATTTCTCCTGTTTTTACAAATTGTATTTTCATGTTGTTTTTATTTGTAAATTATTTATATAATCTTTTACTTTTAGATAAGCTTCATCTGTTATAACCGAATCCCAGAATTTATCATTCGATTCTTTATTAAATGATTTTTCCATTATGGCACTATGACAATCTTTCCCCCAATTAAATCCGCCTTCACATTTCAATGCTCCAAATTTTCCTACAAATACATTTATATCCATTGGATTAACTTCCGACTGTTCATATAACATATAAACCATAAGTGGTTTTGACTTATTACGTATAGCGCCCGTCATAAATGGTGACATAAAATCATAAGTCCTTTTCTTAGGAGTTATTCTCATGGTTTATATTCTTTGAAAAAATAACTAAAATCTTCTTTGCCTATAACTCTATCCCAAAAGTCAAATCCTTGAGATGTAGCATTCCAGTCAAACCCTCCATGTGATGCATCGCGAGACTTAAAGCACTGAAAAACTCTAACATCGCTAACATTGCCTTGTATAAGTTGTTCTCTAATCATAGCCTTTATAATTTCTATGGGAAATCCTGTTAAATCGCGTATTGCATCATCATTTTCAATTACCTTATATCCTATCTTCATTCTCTATATTCTCTAAAAAACATCTCAAAATCTTGATCCATTATAACTTTACTCCAAAAACTGCGACCATTTTTAGTAGCAGACCAGTTAAATCCTTTACCATATTGACTAGCGCTAGGTCTTTCTATGAATACAGAGATGTCTCTATACCCAATTTGCCTTTCTTGTTCAATTAGCATAGCTTCTATAACTTGTTTTGGGAATGTTTTAATCTCTTTTAAATCTTCGTTTTGCTTTTGGCCTATTTTCATTTTCTTGAGATTTTATAAAAGATTTAAATGCTTCATCTACTGTTGTTGCACTAAATATAGAGTATTTTGATATTGACATTGACGCCATCCATTCTTTGAATTCTTCAAACGATCTGCTAAAGTCTTCTTCTTTTTTCTCTATTTTCATAATTTTCTAATTCTCGTTTAACTATTTCAAACTCATTATCATATATACAGTTTTCCCAAAATTCCATAGAATATTCGTCAAATTCATATACATATTGTCCAATTTCTATTCCAAAGCGCACTTCATTCCAATCAAACCCTCCATTTTCTTCGCTTGCATAAATGCACTGTTGAAAAACAAATGGATCAACACTATGATTAAATAGCCACTGATTATAAAACATATAAACAATAAAAGAATCGAATAAACCTTCTAGATCTCCCGTTTTATACTTTTGAATAAAATCATAGTTTCTTTCAGTGTTATATTTTTTAACAATTTTCATTTATATATTTCTTTATTGTATTATAATTCCTATCAGTAACAGCGCCTTCCCAGAACTCTGACCAGTCTTTATAACTTCTGTCATTATTATCAATATATCGAATGATTTCATCCTCATAATCTGTATTATGCCAATTAAATCCTCCTTCATAAACTGAAGCGGCGATGTCTTGTTGAAATATGGAAGGTCTTATAAACGTTTGAGTTTTTAGCTGTTCATTTAACATAAATACAATAAAAGACCCATCAAAATAAATAAGATCACCTACTTTGATTTTATTTAAAAAACTATAATCTCTAGTAAGATCTTTTTTCTGCTCTATTTTCATCTTCTAAATATTGTTTAATATCTAAATATTCATAATAAGGAACAACATCTTCCCAATTTCCTTCTTTACGGTTAAATCCGCATATTTGATTTGAAATTAAATACTCAAATTCAGGGAAGTAACTCCAGTCAAATCCACCACCATGTGTGCTTCGTGAAATGCATTCCTGAAAAACTCTTATATCATATTTATGATGGACTATTTTTTGGAAATGAAGTAGTGCAAATATGAAGCTATTATCATCAATGCGTAAATCCCCAATCTTATGAGGTTTTAAGCATTTATAATCTCTTTTAGATATTCCTATTTTCATTTTACTGTATTTTTTAAATCTAACCCTTCAAATGACCATGATTGATCTTGTATAAGCCTTAACGTTTTAACTTCTGCCCATGAAGTTATTTTAAAACTTATTTTATTTAACCCATAATCAACGCTTTCAAGTTCTTTTATTACATCGTACTCCAATGCCTGTATGTTAATCTCAGATCTATTATGAGCCATTATGTAATCCGCTATTTTGCTCATTACTATTGCTGATAAAGTTGTATCTGGATGAGATATAGTGTTATATAATTTATATATATCGTTAATAGCATAGTTCATGACTGACTTTATAGTGATTGTTTTTCCGTCTTTTGTTGATATGGTTTGTATAGGCATATCAATTGCTCTAAGTCTTATTGATTGAAGATATACTTGGTCTATGAATGGGACTTTAAAATAAAATCCTCCATGCAAAACTTTAATGTTTTTTCCCAATCTAACGAATACAGCTTGCTCCCATGGCGTCACTATGAACCACCATGAGAACAACTGTTTGATAAATTGTATAATTTGATTAACGGCTTCCATTCATCCACATCTTTACATTAGAATTTTCTTTTATTTGTTTATCTACTCTAAATATAACTTCTTCATGACTTATAGGTTTATATTCATTTAAATCAACTCCAACGTCGTATTGCGTTGGCAACATAAATTCAGCCCTAGGTGTATCAAGCCCTGTTGAATTAGGAGCTAAATGCAAATGACCAAATAATTGGATTTCATTTCTATAACTTCCAGCATAGCATAAATACGGATAATGGTGCATATGTATAATCCGATTGTTTATTCTAATTGTCTTATGAGTTGTTACTTCTTCAAATAACAAACTTTTAAAACCATTAGCATGAAACGCTTTTGGATCATGATTCCCTAATATTAAATAGATTTTTCCATTTAATTGGCTTCTAATATCTATCCAATCGTTCATAGAACATTTCATTGCAAAATCTCCTAAATGAAAAACTATATCAGACGGTTTTACTACTGAGTTCCAATTTTCTATAAGTTTTTCATTCATATCTTTTTTGTCAACAAAAGGTCTATAACAAAATTTAATTATAGCTTCATGATAAAAATGGGTGTCTGATGTGTAAAATACTCTATCTCCGTCAAATTCTTCTATTTCTCCCATTGCAATTCAGGAATTAGTTTTAATATTAAATCAGCAACATATCTAGCATCTTTATGAGCACTTTTATCCGTTCTAAGCTTCAAAAACTTAATCCAGTTATCTTTTGTTGCAGTCATAACCAAAGGTGAATAAAGGCTAAAAGAAATAGCATAGCGAGCGTCTTCTTTACTATACCCTTCTGATAACATTTGATAATAATAGTCTTCAGAAGATATACATGATTTTATCCATGTTTTATCAGCTAGAAACTCTAGACTATCTTCTTTATTGATTATCATACCTTCAGGATAATCGGATTTGAGTCCTGTTGGTATAATAAACGATACGTTATTGTCAAATTTGTCTTTTCTGAAATCACAATATCTTGTTGATTGTCTTGCGTAAGAAAAATCGGTATCATGCAATATGGCCACTTCTAACGGTGCTTGGTCTTGTGCAATCGTTCTATGTCTTAAAAAAGACTCACCCGTTATTCTATCAGTATGAACTAATAAAGTATATACATCTTTATGGTACTCGGTTTTATCACTTATGAATTTAATATCATCATCAAACCAATCATTCTCTATTAAAACTCGTAAGTTTGTCGTTATGTATACACATTCATTATTATACCATATATAAGAATATGGATTCTTATCATACTTTTCAGCTATTAAAACTGAACTATATTCTAATGGATCTAAATTTTTGGGATCTATTTTTAAATAAACGGCAGCATGCTCAAGCATACCGTGATGGCCTGATTTAATCATTTTTTGAGTAAATGCGCTAGCGCTTTCTTTAGTCATGTTATCATAGCTAAAATAACAAGTTCTACCAGCCATTTCTACCTGCTTAAATATACCATGTAATTTAGGCTCTTGCTTTATCCACTCTACGTTATGATGTTTTAATATCATTTAAAATTAAATTTAATATTATTTGTAATCATCTAAACCCTTTACTATCTTTTCTTGATTTTTATATAAATAATCCAATAATATAAGGCATTGTTCTTCTGTTTTTGCGTAAGGCCATTGCCCTCCATAATTGTATCCAAAAAGATGTTTAACTATATGTGATTTACGATCATCTGATATACCTAAATGTTTAAAAAGAATATCATTTGAACCTTCAAATGATAGAAAATATGCAGATGGTCCATCGTCGCTTAATCTAAATATGTATAAATTACTAATCTCTTTTGATATTTCTATAGAAAGAGTCCCTCTATTCATATATTGAATATATTCATATCTAAAATTTGGATATATTTTTTTAACTATTTTCATTTTTATATTGACTTATTATAGTTTTCAATAAAAGTATTTTTTCATCCTCATCACAACATTGATTTTGTATTATATTATATATGTCATTTTGTAAATCGTATAACATTTTCAGTATTATCAAACACTCTTCGGCTGTTTTACACCATGGGAAAGTCCCATTGGAATCTTCAAATATAGGTTTTCTTTTTAACAGTCTTGAAGTAATAAAAGGACTTATTTCTTTTTTCCATTGATATATAAAACCTTTAGCCATTTTATCTATCATGTATGGATCAATATATAAAGCTGTTTCTGATTCAAGTATAATAAGCTTTATAGGTCTCAGAATCTCATTTGTATATGTTATAGTTCCGATCTCAAGATCTCCCCATTTATTGGTAAATATAGCATCCAAAGAATATTCAAAAACCATCTTTTTTTTTACTATTTTCATAATTGTATTTTGATATTACTCTTTTTATAAAATAGACTTTTTGATCATTATCATAGCATATGTTATGAGCTATATTATATATATCGCTTTGTATGTTATATAACATTTTTAAAACTATAATACATTCATCTACATTCTCGCACCATGGAAAATTTCCTGGAGATCCCTTCTTTAAAGATGGTCTGTCAAACAATTGATTAACTATAAATCCACTTATATAAGTTCTCCATTCAGTGATGAAATTAATGCCGATAAGTTTATCTAATAAATCATCTGCCTCAATGTATAAGTCTCCACTAACTGATCCAACGACTAACTCGCTAGTTGTTGATTCGTCAGAAAGCTGAAGGCGTCCTATCTCTGTATATTCCCTATTTTTTTTAAACGGATTATCATACAAATAATATTCAAATATTTTTATTTGTTTTGTTATTTTCATTTTGTTTTATTATTTATCATGCAGCCCGGGTCTCTCACACATATAGTCGATTAACTTTTCTAAATCTTCTAATGAATAGGTTTCTGGCCATATACAAACATCAACACTCCTAACGACTCCCAAATCCAATGTTTTAACTAATTTTTCCTTTTCGTCTAATGATAGATAGTCATAATAGGCTAAAGATCCTCCGTCTGGTTCTTTCTTTAGATAAAATCCATAGTCATTTTTTAATATTTTAAATTGGTTAGTTTTTATATCATTTAGGAACTCTTCAGCTTTTTTATTTAAAGGATTGAATGTGTATATATCACCTTCTTTTGTATATGTAAAATTTACTTTTCTTTTTGTTATCTTCATGATCTATTTTTTTTTAAAAAAAAAAGAGGGAGATGCAAGGTTTGACCCAAACACCTCCCTCATGGACTTATTAACAATTAACAATTAAATATTTTCAAAATCTTTTAAGTATTTGAATAAGGATACTTGATTGGCGTCTTTTACGTCACTTTTTTTCCCTTCTAATACATTAATAAGATCTCCTTTACCGATTAAATGAGCTGCTGCTGCTAGATTATATGGAGAGAGTTTTATCCCATTTATGGTTTTTCCATAATATTTACTTAATCCTTTATTATTCATATTAGCAAGCTTTAAAGCGGCTTCATGTTGTAACATCGAATTAGCCATATAATCATCTCTGGATATGTTTACTGCGGATAATGCGGACTTCCCAAATTGGTACAATCCTGAATACCCAAATCTATTAACTATATCAGGTTGAAATCCAGATTCTTTTTTCGCTAATAACTTGAGATAATTTTTATCTCTATCGCCTATTTCCAAAGAATCAATTTCTTGTGTTATTTTGTTTTTATCTTTTATGACCAATTTATCTTTCTCTTCTTGTTTGGGTTTTATAGAAGCCAGATAACTTTGTTCTTCTGCTTTGTAAGCGTCTTGGTCTAACGCTTGCTGTTTTGTCCATAGATCTATCTTTTCTTCAGGAGATAGATCGTTATAAAGTTTATCACTCATAATAGAGAAAATGAAAATCCATATTCTATATTTTTTATAGATTTCATGAATTGTAAATTGTTTGCTTGATCTGATATAGGGAATAAATAAACATCCCCATTGTTTACGCTAATAGTTAATACATGATTATTCTTTTCTACGTATTTAATAATACCTTCAAAAGGCGTATCATGAACGTGATTTTTAATTAACACTTTATCACCTATAGCTAAATTAGCGATGCTTTTAACTTTTGAAATATTCATTTCTTATATAATCTATTATTTTTTCTTTATCATATAA